>Ga0326727_10002923_pt1 | contig 56354 bp, 49 predicted proteins | sample MB2enrmetagenome_FD_207643 | JGI IMG/M metagenome (GOLD analysis project Ga0326727, IMG submission 207643) | Lab enriched peat soil microbial communities from McLean, Ithaca, NY, United States - MB29MY | ecosystem: Environmental > Terrestrial > Soil > Wetlands > Peat | place: USA: New York...
CCCCCCGCCGCCGCAAAATGCCTGGAATCCGCCCGCAAAAAAATGTTGGACGCCCGCTCCCGCCGCGTCCGCCCCCACCTGGACGACAAAATCCTGGCCTCCTGGAACGGCATGATGCTCGGAGCGCTGGCCCGCGCCGCGGCGGTCCTGGGCGACGATCATTACCGCGCGGCGGCGGAGAAAAACCTGGCCTTCCTGCGGGAAGAATTGTGGGACGGCCGGACCCTTTATCATCGCTGGCGCGAGGGCGAACGCGACACCGTCCAGTTGCTGCGCGCCTACGCCGAAATGCTGGCGGGCACGCTCGATCTTTATGAGACGACCCTGGAGCCGGGCCATCTGGAATTCGCGCTCGCCCTCGCCGCCGCCATGCTCGCCCGTTTTTACGATCCCAAGGACGGCGGATTCTTTGAGAGCGAGGCCGGAGCCGGCGACCTGATTCTGCGGGCCAAGGAGGATTACGACGGGGCCGAGCCGTCGGGCAACTCGGTGGCCGCGCTGGCCCTGCTGCGGCTGGCGGCCATCACCGGCCGCGCCGAATTCAGGGACGCCGCCGAAAAAACCCTCCGCCTCTTCTCGCGCCGGCTCCGCGAGTTTCCCCAGGCCGTGCCCCATCTGCTGCTCGCGCTTGATTTCTATTTGACGGAGCCGCGCCGTGCCGTCGTCGCCGGCCCTCCCGGCCATCCGCAAACCCTGGCCCTGTTGCGGGCCGTCCATTCCGTGTATCAGCCGGGCAAGGTCGTGCTGGGCCATGCCGGATCGGTCGAGCCGCTCGCCAAAACGCTGCCCGATAAAGAGGCGCCGCTGGTCTATCTCTGCACCGGCGAGGCCTGCCAGCCCCCGACGAACGACCCCGCGAGGATTCGGGAATTGTTGCAATTGCCAATGACAAATTCTCAATGACCGTAAGGCGTCCGTCTTGGCAGGCAGGGCGCACTCCGTGCGCGCCGCGGCGGGCAGAGATTCGCCAAAGGAAACTTCGCGTATTGTTCCCATCAACTGAGGTTCATGGGCCAAAACTGAAATCAGATTGGAGGCTCGACCTCACCCCAGCCCTCTCCTCCAAGGAGAGGGAGAAGCAACGGCCGCCTCACCGAAAACCCGCGACTGCTTTTGCCGGACAGCCATCCCCATTAATTTATGACAGACTCCTAACAGCAATACCTTCATTCGTTGCCATCGTGCGACGCAACGGCGGATGCACCGTGGGGAGTTCACCCTATGGACAGATGGAAGTAATTGCATGATGTTAGCGGAGGATTGGCGGCGGGTCGTTGTGAATTGGCATCCCGGCGAACCCCGCTGCATCCGGCATCACGCCATGAAAAAAAAGCTAATATTATCCGATAGTGATCCTGGGCTGATTAAACGGGCGGAGGTTTTCTTTACCAATACCGCCGCCTCAATTATGAAGACGGACGGCACGGCGCAAGAGAGCAAAGCTGGCGTGAAAGGGCCGAACGACACCCTGCGCCAGCGAACGGCGGAACTGGCGGCCTCCAACTGTCAGTTGCAACGGCGCATCGCCAGGCACAGGGCAAAGGAGAATGCCTTCAAGAAACGCGGCCAACACCGTGACCATTGTTTGCAGGAATCGCTCCAATTAGAAAAACATCTGCGCCGACTAACGCACCGGGTGCTGGCGGCGCAGGAGGATGAACGCAAGACCATCAGCCTCGAACTCCAGAATGAAACCGCCCAGACTCTCCTGGGGATCAATGTCCGGTTGTTTTCGTTGAAGCAGCAAGCCCGGGGCAACACCCAGGGACTCAGGAATAAAATCGTCAGCACGCAACAGTTGGTGTTAAAGTCGGTTCAATACGTGCGGCAGTTCGCGCATGAACTTGACATCGGTCCGGCTACGAAACAAGATCGATCTGTCAAGACGCCCTGATGGGCATGGCGCTGAACTCCCCGATTCCATGGCCCATGCGAACATGATGAAGAGCACGAAATCCAACCCGAAACACCGGGCGAAAAAGCCCGCCAACACCGTTCGCGTGGCCGCGCCCGCCCCGTCTGCCAGAGATTCCTTTCCCATCATCGGCATCGGCACCTCCGCCGGGGGACTCGAGGCCTTGGAGCACTTCCTGAGTCATGTGCCCAAGAGCAGCGGCCTGGCTTTTGTCATTGTCCAGCATCTGGACCCGACGCGCAAAGGCATCATGCCCGAATTGCTCCAGCGCACCACCGACATGAAAGTGGTCCAGGTCAAGGATCGGACCGCGGTCCAGCCGGACCGGGTCTATGTCATACCGCCCAACAAAGACATGTCCATCCTGCACGGGGTCCTGCACCTGCTGGAGCCGGCGTCGCCGCGGGGCCTGCGTCTGCCGATTGATTTCTTCCTCCGCTCCCTGGCGCAAGACCAGCAGGAACACAGCGTTGGGGTGATTCTCTCCGGCATGGGCTCGGACGGCACACTGGGGCTGCGGGCCATTAAAGAGAAAGGAGGCCTGGTGCTGGTGCAGGATCCCGCCACGGCCAAATTCGACGGCATGCCGCGCAGCGCGATTGATTCGGGGTTGGCGGATATTGTGGCCCCGGTGGACGAACTGCCGGGGAGGATAGTCGCCTATCTGAAGCGCACTCCGCTGGTGCATGTCCCCGAACAAAAGCTGGAAGACAAGACGCAGAGCGCCCTGGAAAAGGCCATCATTCTGCTGCGCACCCATACCGGCCATGACTTCTCCCTCTACAAGCAAAACACTTTCAACCGCCGGATCGAGCGCCGCATGGGCATCCACCAGATCGGCAAGATCGGCGATTATGTCCGGTACCTCCGGGAAAACTCCCAGGAGCTGGATTTGCTCTTCAAGGAATTGTTGATCGGCGTGACGAGCTTCTTCCGCGATCCCGCGGTGTGGGAGGAATTGCGCGTGAAGATCCTGCCGGCGCTGATGGCCAGCCGGCCGGACGGCCATGTCCTGCGGGCCTGGGTGCCCGGCTGCTCCACCGGAGAGGAGGCCTATTCGCTGGCCATTGTATTCAAGGAGGCGATGGAAAAGATCAAGTCCAGGAAGAAAATGAAGTTGCAGGTTTTTGCCACCGACCTGGACAAGGATGCGATTGACAAGGCCCGGCAGGGCATTTACCCGGAAAACATCTCCGCGGACGTGACGCCGGAGCAATTGAGCCGGTTCTTTGCCAAGGATGAACACGGCTGCCGGGTGAGCAGCGAAATCCGTGGGATGGTGACCTTTGCCCCGCAGAGCCTCATCCTGGATCCGCCCTTTACCAAGCTCGATATTTTGAGCTGCCGCAATCTGCTGATTTACCTGACCGCGGAAGTGCAGAAGAAACTCATTCCGCTCTTTCACTACAGTCTGTTGCCGGGTGGCAGCCTGATCCTGGGCAGCGCGGAGACCATCGGGACCTTCACCGACCTGTTTACACCGCTCAACCATAAACTGCGGATTTTTCAACGGACGGAGTCCGCGATGCCGGCGGAGCCGATTGAGTTTCCCGCGTCCTTTGCTTCTCCGTTGCCAGACGGAACCAAGTCGCGTCCGGCGCCAAAGCCGCCTCTCAGTCTCCAGTCCCTGGCCGATCAGTTGATTCTGGAACAATACGCCCCGCCGGCGGTGCTGGTGAACGAAAAGGGCGACATCCTCTACGTGAGCGGCCGGACGGGCAAATACCTGGAACCGGCCTCGGGCAAGGCGAACTGGAATATATTTGCCATGGCCCGCGAAGGCCTGCGCTACGAACTGGGCAACGCCTTCCACAAAGCGCTAGAGCAGGAAGCTCCCGTGGTGGTTGGTGGACTCAAAGTTGAAACCAATGGCGGTCCGCAACATGTGCATATCACGGTCCAGCGACTGGCACAACCGGAGTCGCTGCGGGGTTTGGTAATCATCGTTTTTGCCGATGTGGCCGCGCCGCTGGAAACAAAAGCATCAAGCCACCTTGGGAAGGGCGGAAAAGCCCCGGTCCACGACACCCAGGTGGAGGAGATCAAGCGGAAGTTCCAGCAGGCCAGGCTGGAGGCGCAAACCGTGCGCGAAGAAATGCAGACTTCGCAGGAAGAACTCCGCTCCACCAACGAAGAAATGCAGTCCACCAACGAGGAACTCCAGTCCACCAACGAGGAACTGACGACCTCCAAGGAAGAAATGCAATCGCTGAACGAGGAACTCCAAACCGTCAATACCGAGTTGCAGGCCAAGGTGGACGAGTTGTCCCGGTCGAACAACGACATGAAGAACCTGCTCAACAGCACGGATATCGCCACCCTGTTTTTGGATGGCGATCTCAAGGTGCGGCGCTTTACCACCCAGGCGACGAAAATCATCAAGCTCATCCCCGGCGACGTGGGCCGGCCCATCACCGATCTTTCCTCCGACCTGCTCTATCCGGAACTGACCGCCGACGCGCAGGAGGTGTTGCGGAAGCTGGGCTTTGTGGAGAAGCCGGTGAACGCGCGCGACGGACGCTGGTTCACCGTGCGCATCATGCCTTACCGCACGCTCGACGACCGCATTGACGGCCTGGTGATCACCTTCACGGACATCACCGTCGCCAAAACTCTGGAAGCCCAATTGCGCGAGCAGCACGCCGTTTTGGAAAAGCACGTCGCGGCACAATCCAAGAAGAAGGAGAATCGAAAGGACAAGGCGCGGGTGAAAACTGCCGGACCCAGGCGGCGTGCGGACGGGACCGAAGAATTGCCGGACGGGCAAGTTAGTTAAATGATATGAAGAATTCCTCCCAACACAACAAGGCGAACATCCCGGACGATCCCGCCGAACTGCGCCGTCGCGCCGAGTTGCGGCTGAAGAACCATCCGGCGAAGAGGCCCCCGAACCAAACTGACGCCGGCAACCAGCGGCAATTTCACGAATTGGAGGTCCACCAGATCGAACTGGAGATGCAGAACGAGGAACTCCGCGAAGCCAGGGAAGCGACGGAGGCGCTGTTGGAGAAATACGCCGACCTTTACGATTTCGCGCCGGTGGGTTACTTGACCCTTGACCGCGAAGGGATCATTCGCGAGGCGAACCTGACGGGGGCCGGTCTGCTGGGGATCGCTCGATCCGCATTGATCAACGGACGCTTCGGACATTTCGTCTCCGCAGCCGGCCGGCCGGCTTTCGGCGCTTTTCTCCAGCAGGTATTTGAGAGCAAGGTTCGGCAAAGCTGCGACGTGGCGCTCACGGTAGAAGGCCGCCCGGCGCTCGAAGTGGAGATGGAGGCCATTGCATTTGCGTCGGGACAGGACTGCCGGGTGGCGGTGACGGACATCACCGCACGCAAGCGGGCCGAAGCAGACCGGCTCATTTTGAACAAACTGGAGTCCTCGGGGATTCTGGCCGCCGGCCTCGCCCATGATTTCAATAATCTGCTCACCGTTATCCTGCTGAATCTTGAACTGGCCCAGATCCCCCCCCCCCCCCGACGGGAAGCTGGCGCGGCATCTGGAGGAGGCGAGGAAAGCCTGCCTGCTGGCCGGAAGTTTGACCACGCAACTCCTCACCTTCGCCAAGGGGGGCGCGCCGATCCGGAAAGCGATGCCACTTCCCGGAGTGATCCAGGATTCCGCCTGTCCGTCCTTGAGCGGTTCGAACGTGCGGTGCGAATTTTCCCTGGCGGAGGATCTCTGGTTGGCGGAGGTGGACGCTGGACAGATCGGACAGGTCATCCGCGCCATGGTTCTGAATGCGCGCGAGGCGATGCCGCGGGGAGGGGTGGTTTTTGTCCGGGCGGAGAATGTGGTTCTGAACGCCCAGGAACAGCCGTCCTTGCCGGCGGGGGAATATGTCCGGGTGAGCATCGCGGACCAGGGCGCCGGTATTGCGAAGGATGTGATGCCGAAAATCTTTGATCCTTATTACTCCACCAAGAACCGGGGGAATCAAAAGGGAATGGGATTGGGGTTGACGATCTGCCATGCCGTCGTTCAAAAACACGGAGGAGCGATTGCCGTGAAGTCAGAGGTGGGGCGTGGGACCACCTTTGACATTTATCTGCCCGCAGCCCGGAAGTTGGGCGGTGGGGAGAAGAAGCCGGCGGCAGCGGTCATTCCCTGGCATGGGAGAGTGCTGGTGATGGATGACGAGGAGGCGGTGAGGGTGGTCCTCGGTCAGATGCTCGAAGGGATGGGCCATTCGGCGGAGCTGGCGGCGGATGGGCACGAGGCCATTGAGATTTTTAAAAAGGCGAGCAGTCTTGGCCGCCGCTTCGATGTGGTGATACTCGATATGACGGTGCGCGAAGGCATGGGAGGATTGGAAGCCATCCAGGCGCTGCGCAAGATTGACCCCGGGGTGAAAGCCATCGCCATGAGCGGATACGTTGACAATCTGGTGATCCTGGAGCCGGAGCGCCACGGGTTTAAGGAAGCGATGGAAAAACCGTTTGATGCCGGAAAACTGCTGGAAACTCTTTCCCGGGTCATGGGCGGATCGCCGGGCACAAAGGCGGGAGCATGAAGAGAAAGCCGGGCATCTCCGCCAGGGCCGACGATTTACGAGACCTTCACTCCCGGCAGAGACGGCGTCCGATGATGGCGGAACTTTATCGGCGCGCCGAAGCCCAGTTGCGCAAACGGCGCAAGGCCAGCAAGTCAAGCGCCGCACTTGCGAATTCAGCCCTGGACACCCGGCGGCTGCTCCACGAATTGCAGGTCCACCAGGTGGAACTGGAAATGCAAAACGCCGCGCTCCAGGAGGCCAGGGACAGGATGGAAACATCGCTGGCGAAATATACCGATCTCTACGATTTCGCCCCGGTTGGCTATTTCTCCCTGGATGATGAGGGGCGGATACTGGAGGCAAACCTGACCGGGGCCAGCCTGCTTGGCTCGGCGAGATCCCGGCTCATCAACCGGCGCTTGCCGTCCTTCGTCGCCCCGTTGAACCGTCCGGGCTTTCTGGACTTTCTTGCCTACGTCTTCAGCGGGGCCGGAAAACGGGTCTTCGAGGCCATGCTGCGAAGAGAGGATGGCTCCTCGTTCTGGGCCAATTTCCACAGTACTGCCGCAATCTCCGTCAGCGGCCCTCTGAAATCGTGCCGGGTGGTGGTCTCCGACATCACCACCCTCAAGGAGTCGGAAGAGGCGCAACGGCGTCTGGAGGCCCTGGCGGTGGCGAACCGGGAGTTGAAGGAGGAGATTATCCGGCGGCAAGCGGTGGAGGAGTCCCTCAAGAAGAGCGAGCAACATTACAGCCGGTTATTGGACCAGTCGCGTGTCATGCAAGAAGAGTTGCGGCATTTGTCCCGTCAAGTTCTGCAAGCCCAGGAAGAGGAGCGAAAACGCATCAGCCGCGAGTTGCATGACGTCATCGCCCAGGCCCTGACGGGCATCAACATCCGCCTGGCTGCCCTGAAAAAGGAGGCCGGGATTGACCCCGGGAGCTTTGAGCGAAACATCGCCCTCACACAACAGTTGGTGGAGAAATCGGTGGACATTGTCCATCAGTTTGCCCGCGAGCTGCGGCCGGCAGTGCTGGATGATCTCGGACTGGTTGCCGCCCTGCACTCCTTCATGACAAGCTTCACGGTGCGAACCGGGGTCCACATTCATTTGACGGCCTATGCCGGGGTGGAACAACTGGACACGGCCCGGCGCACCGTGCTTTTTCGCGTCGCCCAGGAAGCGCTCACCAATGTGGCCCGCCACGCCCACGCCAGCCGGGTGGAAGTGAGCATCCAGAAGCAGCCGGAAGGCATTTGCATGAGAATAAAAGACGACGGGAAATCTTTTGACGTGCAAAGTGTCATGATGGCCCGGGGAGCCAAACGCCTGGGACTGCTCGGCATGAGGGAGCGATTGGAGATGGTCGGCGGCCGGTTCGAGGTCGAATCCGCAGTGGGCCAGGGCACTACCGTGATCGCTCAAATTCCGTCCGGCCAGGCCGCTCCGGTGGGGAAATCACCGAGGCTCAAGCCGGAAATCAGACCTTCCTCGGTTTCACCAGCAGCAATACGATCCCGCCGACGAGCGCGAACGCTCCGACAACGGGCGGAATGAAGTGGCTGTGGGTGGTTTCAATGTGCAGGCCGAGGAAATCAACAGGCTTCCCTGGTGTGTTGAAAGTGAGGCCCGAGTAAGCGAGCACCACGATGCCGAAAGCCACTAATATGACTGCAACAACAGTTTTTGTGTTCATTTTGAAGTTTCAGTTCTTCGGTTCGGGTTGTCAGCCCCATCAGACGACCTTGCGGCCGGAAAGGAGGTTGACGAGAATCATGATGACGGCGATGACCAGCAGGACATGGATAAACCCGCCGAGGGCGTAACCACCCAGCATGCCGAGCAGCCAGAGAACGATCAATACGATTGCGATTGTGTATAACATATAATTTACTTTCTTTTGCTTTTAACTTGCACGTAACACTAAGTAACGGACCGGTTTCCTGCTATGGGGTGTAACCCTACCGCGCCTTTCGGCGATGGCCGGTCTTGGGCAGGATGATATAGCCCTTACCCCGGCGGAAATGGACGTGCTTCCATTCCATAAACGCCATTTCCTCGGTGCGCACTCCAGAAAAGGCCTTGATGGCCATGGACGGCACCAACCGTAGCGGCGCTTCCGATAAAAGGAGATCAATCTGGTCGGGCACAAAGACTTCGTTCTCCCGCTTGTCATCCTCTGGGACGCGGTTGGCGCTGTCGGCCTCGGTGCTAGATCTCGGGGTAGATAACCGTGTTTCTTGGCGTAATTGAAAAGTTCGACAATCGCATTGCGGTAATTGTTCCGGGTCCGGCCCTTGATGGCGTCTGGATATGTGCATCGTGCGCTCTGTAAAAGCCAACAGAGCCACTCTCCTCCAAGGAGAGGGAGAAGCAACGGCCGCCTCACCGAAAACCCGCGACTGCTTTTGCCGGACAGCCAACCGCTTTAATTTATGACCGGCTCCTACTGGTTGCCCGAGGTGACGAGGAGGGTCTGTTCGAGGGTGGAAAGGCCCTCGCGCGCCTTTTCCAGAGCCACCATGCGCAAGGTCTTCATGCCCTGCTCGATGGCCACCTTGCCCAGTTCCTGCGCGCTGGCCCGTTTGATGATCATTTTTCGAATTTCGTCCGACATGGTCATGGCTTCGATGATGGCCAGCCGCCCCATGTAACCGCTGCTCTTGCAGCGATCGCAGCCGCGGCCGCGGAACAGCGTCGCCCCTTCAAAGTCCGCCGGGTTGATGCCCAGATCCATGAACATCTTGTCCGGGTAGCTCACCGGCTCCTTGCAGTTGTTGCAGATGCGCCGCATCAGACGCTGGCCGCACGACAGGATCACGGCCGAGGAAATCAAAAACGGCGCGATTTCCATGTCGTCGAGCCGGGCGATTGCGCCGGGGGCGTCGTTGCAGTGCATCGTGCTCAGGACCTGATGGCCGGTCAGGGCCGATTCCACCGCGATCTCCGCCGTCTCCGTGTCGCGAATTTCCCCGATCATGATGATGTCCGGGTCCTGGCGCAGGATGGAGCGGAGGGCGTTGGCGAAGGTCAGCCCGATTTCCTTCTTGACAGGAACCTGGTTGACGCCGGGCAGTTGAAATTCAACCGGGTCCTCCACCGTGATGATGTTGTACTGGGGGCTGTTCAATTCGTTCAGCGCCGAGTAGAGGGTGGTGGTCTTGCCCGACCCGGTCGGGCCGGTGACCAGGATGAGGCCGTGCGGCGCATCCACCGCCGCCTTGAAGCGCACGTAAGTCTCCGCGTCAATCCCCAGCTTGTCCATGCTGGCGGAAAGGTTGGATTTGTCGAGAACGCGCAACACGCATTTCTCCCCATGAACGGTCGGCAGGAAGGAAACGCGCAAGTCAATGTCGCGCCCGCCCACCCGGACCCTCATGCGTCCGTCCTGGGGAAGGCGGCGTTCCGAGATGTCGAGGCTGCACATGACTTTGAGGCGCGAGGCCAGGGCGACCTGCAAGTTCTTGGGCGGCGGCGGCATGTCCATGAGCGAGCCGTCAATGCGATAGCGCAGGCGCACCATGGTTTCAAACGGCTCGATGTGGATGTCGCTGGCCCGGTCCTTGATCGCCTGCACCAGGATCAAGTTGGCCAGCTTGATGACCGGCGCCTCTTCGCTGGAACTGGCCAATTGCGTCAGGTCGGTCTTTTCCGCCGATTCGGTGGTCAGCACCAGGCTCTCCGCTTCCGCCTCCGCCTCCGCCTGCTCGGCGGATTCCTTGATGATCTCCTCCATGCTGGTCGTGCGCGCGGTGTCAATATTGGCAATGCGGTCCAGAATGGCCTTTTCCGCGGCGATGAGGGGATAAACCTCCAGTTTGGTCAGGCGTTTGACGTCATCCACCGCCAGCACGTTGAGGGGATCTGCCATGGCCAGATAAAGGCGGTTCCCCAACCTGGCGACCGGCAACACCTTGTAGTTGTTGGCCAGATCCCGCGGGATCAAATCCGCCACTTCCGGCGCGGGAGTGATGCGCAGGACGTTGACCGGCGGGGTGTTGAGCACGCGGCCCATGCAAACGGCCAGGTCCTGTTCGTTGATGTAGGATTTTTCGACGACCAGCTTGATGAAACGAATGCCCTCCTTCTTTTGCTTCTCCAGCAACTCGGCCACCTGGCCGGGGGTAAGCAGGCCGTCCTCCACCAGCGCGTCGGCGATCCGTTCTCCAAGTGTTTTGACGGGTGGCATGAGATCAGCGGAATACTTTGCCCAGGACCCTGATGATGTCCCCCGGCGCGGCCAGGAACCAAAGCAGCCGGGAGTAATGCGACACGCCCAGGTCAACGGCCGCCTGCTTGTTGAAAGGGTTGCAAGTGGCGACCATCACCGTCTTGCTCATGCGGTCAAAGGGCAGCACGCACCACCGCTGGCAGCATTCCCGCGAACTGCTCCTCACCAAATCCATCTCCACTTCGTAGCGGTCCAGCGGAATATAGGCCAGGCGCGAGCGATCGGCCAGAAGTTTGAGCGATTTGTCCAGCGGCATGACCTGCTTTTCCGCCAGGACCTGGATGAACGGATCCACCGTTTTGGCCGGAGGCGTATGCAGACTGGGCGCCGGCCAGTAGGTGTCAAAATCCGCCGCCGAAATCGCCTTGCTCTCCACGAAAATCTTGTGCATCGGCGCCCGTCCGTCATCCACCTCGATCTGGGGAACGGCCTGCCCCGGCTTTTTCGCCGGCGTTGCGCCCGTGCTCCTGGGCGGCGGCTCGTCCTCCATCGGGGGCGGCTTGTTCAGGTTGTTCGCCTGGCTTTCAATCTGCGCCATCGCCTCCATGGCGTCGCGGTCTTCCGGATGCCGCTGCAGGATGGTCTCAAACTCCAGGATGGCCGACGAAAGCTGGCCCAGTTGCACGTAAGCCTGGGCGATCCGCTTGGAGGTCTGGATGACCTCGCTTTCCAGGCCCAGCTTCAGATAGGCCTCCTTCAGGATTTCCAAAGACTGGTAATCCTGCGGCTGCGATTGCGTGATGACCTCGAACATCTCAATCGTCTGCCGCAGTTGGGCCTCTTCGCTGGGATTTAATGTGCCGGCCATGAATCGCAAAAATGATTTCCAACCAACCGCGCAACTCTAGTGCCAACCGCCAAAAAGGCAATCCTGTTTTGCAGGGATGCATCTCAAATTTCAAATCTGGAATTTCAAGTGTCTCTGATTGGGATTGGCTTAGGAAGCGAACAGGCCCCCCGCCCGGAGATTTTGTGAAGAATTGCTTTGCAACCCCGCGGTTTGGAGTTAAGTAAAAGTTATGTCTGATCCAGTCCAAAGCGGCGAGCGCGTCTATAAGGGAATTGCCGTCTCTGCCGGGGTCTGCCATGGCAAGGTCCTGATCCTGCACAACGCCGTGGCGGAAGTGCCGCAGTACTCCGTGCCGGAGGCGGAGTTGAGCGGCCAGGTGGAGCGGCTCCAGCAGGCGCTGGTGGTGACCCGTCAACAAATCCTCGAGGTGCAGCGCCAGGTCAGCCAGGCCTTGAACGCCAAGGACGCCAGCATCTTCGACGCCCATCTTCTGGTCCTGGAAGACCCCACCCTGATTGATTCGGTCACCGAGTTGATTTTCCAGAAGAAAATCAACGCGGAGGCCGCCTTCCATGAGTTCGCCGAGAAATATCAGGCCACCTTGCGCGCCATCAACGATCCTTATTTGCAGGAACGCGCCACCGACATGCGCGATGTCTCTTCCCGCATCCTCGACAATTTGATGGGCCGCCGCCCCCGCCACGACCTGCCGCGTCCGGACGAACCGTGCATTTTAATCGCGGAAGATTTGCCCCCCTCGGCGGTCGCCCTGCTCCATCCCGGCAGCACCCTGGGTTTCGGCACCGATGGCGGAAGCCGCACTTCCCACAGCGCGATCATGGCGCGTTCCCTGCAAATTCCCGCCGTGGTGGGCTTGCAGTCCGCCAGCCGGAAAATCCAAAGCGGCGCCACCGCCCTGCTCGACGGCTACGGCGGGCTGGTCATCGTCAACCCCTCCGAGCAGACGTTGTTCGAATACGGGCGGCTGACCAGGCGGCACGCCTCCATGGAGGACAAGCTTCACGAGCTGCAATTCCTCCCCGCCGTCACAGCGGATGGAAAACAAATCGTCCTTTCCGCCAATGTGGAACAATTCGGCGACCTGGAAGCTGTCAAGTTCCACGGGGCCGAGGGGGTCGGGCTTTTCCGCACCGAATACCTCTTCATCAACCGCGAGTCCCTCCCCACCGAGGAAGAGCAGTTCCAGGTCTATCGCCAGTTGGCCGCCGCCTTGAAGCCCTATCCGGTCATCATCCGCACCCTCGATCTGGGCGGCGACAAATTCCTCTCCCACCTCAAGCTTCCGGTGGAAATGAACCCATTTTTGGGCTGGCGCGCCATCCGTTTTTGCCTGGAGGAACGTGAAATTTTCCGCGCCCAGCTTCGCGCCATTCTCCGCGCCAGCGTCGAGGGAAACGTCAAGTTCATGTACCCCATGATCTCCGGCGTGGGCGAACTGGAGCAGGCCAACGCCCTGGTCGAGGAATACAAGGCCGAACTGCGCCGGGAGAACATTCCCTTCGACGCCAACATCCGCGCCGGGGCCATGATCGAAATCCCCTCCGCCGCCCTGGCTGCCGACGCCCTGGCCCGCCGCTGCCAGTTCTTCAGCCTCGGCACCAACGATTTGATCCAATACTCCCTGGCGGTGGACCGCTTGAACGAAAAAATCGCCCATCTTTACCAACCCACTCATCCCGCCGTCGTGCGCCTGATCAAAATGACGGCCGATGCCGCCCACCGCGCCGGCATCTGGTGCGGCTTATGCGGCGAAATGTCCGGCGATCCCGCGCTGACCCCGCTGCTCCTGGGTTTGGGCGTGGACGAATTGAGCACGGCCCCTTCCCTGGTGCCGCAGGTCAAGGCACTGATCCGCCTGCTGAAAATGCAGGATGCCAGGGAATTGGCCGATTTTGCCTTGAATTGCGAATCGGAAAAGGAAATCTTGGCGCGGTCCCAGGCGCTGGCCAAGTCCGCCGCGCCGGGCCTGTTTGCCGATTCTTAAAACATGAAAGTCCTGATTCTGGCCGCGGGTTATGCCACCCGCCTTTACCCCCTGACCCTCACCCAGCCCAAGCCGCTCCTGCCGGTGGCCGGCCGGCCGATGATCGAGTATGTGATTGACAATCTGGCCCCCATTGCCGGCATTGACCGCGTCTATGTCGTCACCAACGCCAAGTTCGCCGGCCATTTCCAGAGATGGTCCGAGGCCTATGGCGCCGGCAAATCGAAGCTCCCCTTCACCATCGTCAACGACGCCTCCACCGACGACTCCAACAAGCTCGGCGCCATCGGGGACATTCACCTCGTCCTCACCCGCGAAAAAATCCAGGACGACCTGATCGTGGTTGCCGGCGACAATCTGTTCAGCCAGAGCCTGGAAGATTTTGGCCGGCAATGCCGCCAACTCAACGCCCCTGTCCTGGCCGTCTATGACGTCGGCAGCCTGGAGGAGATCAAGAAATACAATTCCATCACCCTGGACGGTGACGGCAAGATCACCTTCTTTGAAGAGAAGCCCAAGCAGCCGACCAGCACCCTGACCGGGATCGCCCTCTACTACTATCCCAAGGAAACCTTGCAGCTCATCCGGCAATACGTGGCGGAGGGCAACAACCCCGACCAACCCGGCCGCCTCGTGCAATGGCTTTACACGCGCACCCCGGTTTATACCTGGCGCGTTCCGGGAATTTGGTTTGACATCGGCTCGAAGGAAAGCCTCGAACAAGCCAACAAAATCTTCGCCGCCCTCGCCAAGAAATAGCAATGGCCGGATGCGCGCCCCCCAATCATTAGCGACTTTCCGGGGAGCGCGACCGTCTCGGTCGCACGCGTCGGCGTCTCGCCGACGCATCGTTGCGCTGCCGACAACTTCATCCGTTCGGTGGCAATTCGTGCGCTTCGCTAATGATAGGGGGGCGCGCCATCTCACCAGACAACCCCTATCTGCGCGCTTTGGGACGGCGGGCGTGGGAGCGGCGGAATCGGCCGGCGGCGCTCCGGTCGCGGGCGTGACGGGGATGATGGGCGGGAGCGCGGGGCGGCGCGGCGCCGGATTTGGCGCGCGGGCGGTCGGGGTTTTGCTCACGCTCGCGGCCGCGCAACACAATGGGGCAGCCTTCGTAACCAAAGGCGGCGCGCATTTGATTGGAGAGATACTTCTTGTACTGGTCGGAGAACAAATCTTCCTTGTTGACAAATAAGAGGAAGACGGGGGGCGACTGGTTGACCTGGGTGGCGTAGAAGAACTTCAAACGATGCCCGGCCGTGCTGGCGGGCTGCCGGCGCTCGATGGCGTCCTGGAGGGTGCGGTTCAGGATGGAGGTGGGGATTTTCTGGCGCAATTGCGCGGTGACGTAACGGATGGATTCAAGCAGGCGGTCCAGATGAAAACCGGTCTTGGCCGAGGTGAAAATCACCGGGGCGTAATCGAGGAAAAAAAGTTGCTCCTGCACCCACCCGCCAAATTCGCCCAGGGTGAGCGGCGGGGCCTCCTGGCCCTCGCGGCGATTGGGGTGGCGCTTTTCCTCGCGATGGGCCTCCTTGCGCGCGACATCCACCTCCGCCCCGACCAGGTCCCATTTGTTGACCACGATGAGGCAGGCCTTGTTGCGCTCCGCGATCTTGCCGGCCACTTTTTTGTCCTGCGAAGTCACCCCCGCCTCGGCGTCAATCATCAGCACGGCGATGTCGCAGCGGGCGATGGATTCCTCGGTGCGCTTGACGCTGAAGAACTCAATCGAGTTGTCAATGCGCCGCTCCTGCCGGACGCCGGCCGTGTCAATCAGAATATAGTCCTGCCTCGCGCCGCCGGTTTCCACGGAAAACGGCACGTCCACCGCGTCGCGCGTCGTGCCGGGGATGGGCGTGACGATGACGCGGTTGGACCGGGTCAGGGCGTTGATGAGGGAGGACTTGCCCACATTGGGCCGGCCGATGATGGCCAGCTTGAGGGCGGGCGCGGGAGGCGGCGCGCCCGGCGTTTCCGCGGCGGACGGCGCGGTTTCCGCGGGCAGCAGCGCCACCGCCGCGTCCATGAGGGCGCTGATGCCGCGCTGGTGAATGGCGCTGACGGGGAAATTTTGCGCGAAGCCCAGCTCGGTGAACACGTCCGCGCCGGCTTCGGACTGGCCGGTGTCCGCCTTGTTGACGGCGACGAGGACCGGTTTGCCCGCGCGCCGCAAACGCTGGGCGACCTCGCGGTCCAGCGGCACAACGCCTTCCTGCAAATTGACCACAAGAATAATGACGGTGGCGGCCTCGATGGCCAGTTCGACCTGCTCGAAGGCGGCCTGAACGATGACATCACGGGCCTTTTCGCCGCGCAACAGGCCCAGGCCGCCGGTGTCCACCAGCGTGAAGGCGCGTCCGTTCCACTCGGCCTGGACGCTGATGCGGTCGCGCGTCACGCCCGGCTGGTCGTGAACGATGGCAATGCGCCGGCCGGCGATGCGGTTAAACAGGGCCGACTTGCCCACGTTGGGCCGTCCGACAATGGCGATGAGACTGGGTGAATCCATGCGGGATAAGGATAAAGGATAAATGCTAAATGATAAATGAAAGAGTTCCGGGAATTCGCGCGCCAAAAATTTCGAGTTGAAAGCGCACCGGAGAGCGCGGTATCATCACTTCGTGTTACGACGACTTTACGTTCATAACTTCCGCTGTTTGGAGAATTTCGAACTGCCGATTGCGGATCGTCCATCCGTTCTGCTGATTGGGAAGAATGGCGCGGGCAAAACAACGGTTTCCCACGCTCTTGAAATACTTCAGAGAATCGCTCGAGGAACGAGCCGGGTGGATGAGGTTGTAAAGCCGAAGGATCTCGCCCGCGGGCGGGCTGACGTTCCCATGAGATTTGAGATCGAAGTCACCCTGGAAGGCCGGACCTATGAGTACTTCATCGCCTTCGAATTTCCGCCTGGGTTCAAGGAATTGCGGGTGTTTGCAGAGGGTCTCAAGGCAGACGGCAAACCGGTCTTTACGCGGGAACTGGCGCAAGTGCATCTGGCCACAACCGGCAAGGAAAAAGAAGCGAAATTTCTCCTTGACTGGTTTCTGGCGGCGTTGCCAGTAGTTCAGGAACGGAGCATGAAGGATCCTTTGTTCATTTTCAGGCAGTGGCTTGCTCGTATGGTCATTCTCCGTCCGATCCCCAGCTTGATTGAAGGTACCTCCGAGCAGGAGACTTTGCAGCCAAATACTCAGGGCACGGATTTCGGCGCGTGGTTTTCCGGTCTGCTGGCCTACGCGCCGGCCGCATACGGAAAGATCGATCATTATCTCAAGCAGGTGATGCCAGACATCACGGACATCAAGAATCCGGTTATTGGCAAAGACTCTCGAAGTCTTGAGGTGCAATTCTCGAACGATCTGGGAAGCATGACCATTCCTTTCGCAGACCTGTCGGATGGCGAGAAGTGTTTTATGATTTGCTCCATGGTCCTTGCGACGAACGATGCTTACGGGCCGCTGGTGTGTTTTTGGGACGAGCCGGACAGTTATCTCGCGCTCTCCGAGGTTGGGCACTTTATCACAGCCCTCCGCAAAGCCTTCCAATCCAGCGGCCAGTTCATCGCAACTTCGCATAATCCGGAAGCGATCCGGCGTTTTTCCGATGAAAACACACTTCTTCTCCACCGGAAGAGCCATCTTGAGCCTACGATTGTGCGGCCTCTCAATGAAATCAGCGTAAATGGGGAACTGGTAAGCGCGCTCATTCGGGGTGATGTCGAACCATGAGCGTTAACAAGTATTTGCCCCACGTTTTAGTGCTTCCGGAGGATGATGCCAACCGGCAACTGGCCAACGGTTTTCAACTCGATCAGTTGTTGGACACCCGGAGATTGCAAATACTTGAGGAGGCAGGAGGCTGGCAGGAGGTTCTGGATCGCTTTCAAGCGGACCACGTCCCGGAAATGGATCGAAACACAAATCGGTTCATGGTTCTTCTGATTGACTTCGATAAGGTGGGAGATCGGCTGAACAACGTCCGTGCGACGATTCCAGATCGCTTGAGGGAAAGAGTATTCGTTCTGGGCGCATGGAGCGAACCTGAAGATCTGCGACGAAATCTTGGTTCTTACGAAACCATCGGCTTGGCGATGGCCCGGGACTGCCGCGACAACACTGAGGTGACATGGGCGCATGCTCTCCTTTGTCACAATGCCGGTGAGCTTGAACGTTTGCGAGAACACGTTCGCCCGATCTTATTCTCTAATATTTAGAAGACTTCACCAAGTTTTGGGCGGATCATAGAAGCTCTCCAAGGTGGCGGCGCGCTGCGGCCAAGGACCCGCAATCTGGTCGTCGGCTTCCGTGTTCAAATTGACCGGCACCTTGCCCGTGCGCGCAATCTCCGCCAGGAAAATGCGGATCATCTCCGGCGTGGACGTTCCCAGCCGGTCCGTCACCTTGTTGGCCTTCACCAACAGATCCTTCTTCACCCGGCAACGCAAAAGCACAGTCATGTCTCAACAGTGCCTCTCCAAATCATTCGGTCAAGCCTGGCCGCTTGTGCGGGCTGCTGGTGCAAGCTTGTCAGCGGGCGCGAATGGCATTAGGCTTCCGTCATGAGCGTTCAGGAATTGGAGTCGGAAGTGACGCGGCTGTCGAGGCCGGACCTGGCTGCTTTTTCCGAGTGGTTCGAGGAATTTGTCGCGAACTCCTGGGACAGGCAGATCGAAAGCGACGTTGCCAATGGCAAGCTTGATCACCTCGCCCGGCAAGCCGATGAGCACTTTGAAGCGGGCCGCTGCTCCCCACTTTGAACCACTTTGCCACCCCAGATTAGTTGCTGAAAAGGTGAGGCGTTCTCCAGCCCGCCCGAATTCCGGTGCTACCGTTTAGTAATGGCGCCATTTTCCGAAGCGCGCATGGGGTTTCGGCTTTTAAATGACTTTTCGCGCCCGGCGGTTATACTTTTGCCCACTTGATGACTGGCGAAGCAACAGCGTTGGCCCCGGAGCACTTCCTCAACCGCGAGTTGAGCTGGCTGGAGTTCAACCACCGCGTCCTGGAGGAGGCGATGGACCCGGCCACGCCGCTGTTGGAACGGGTCAAGTTCTTCTGCTTCTTCAGTTCCAACCTGGACGAGTTTTTCGAGGTGCGCGTCGCCGGCCTCAAGCAGCAGTTGGACAGCCCGGCGGTGGACCGGACGCCCGACGGCCTGACGGTGACGGAAAACCTGCGCGCCATCACGCGCCGCGTGCGCCAACTGGTCGAGCGTCAATACAAATGCTGGCGGCAGGATTTGCGGCCGGCCCTGGCGGAAAAGGGCATCCGCTTCCTCTCGTTTGCCGAACTGTCGGAGGGCGACCGCGCGTGGGTGGAGAATTTTTATCGCACGCAGGTGCGTCCTGTGCTCACGCCGCTGGGGCTGGACCCGGCCCATCCCTTTCCGCAACTGCTCAACAAGTCGCTCAACAGCATCGTGCAACTGGAAATCACGGAGGACGCGCAATTGCGCCAGCGCCTGGCGGTGGTGCAGGTGCCGCGCGTGCTGCCGCGCCTGGTCAAGCTGCCCCGCCCGGATTCCCCGGCACAAGATTACATCTTCCTCGGCGAGTTGATCGGGCATTATCTGGCCGACCTGTTTCCCGGGGCCACCATCCTGGGCTGCTGGCATTTCCGCGTCACCCGCAACAGCGAGCTTTACCTGGACGAGGAGGAGACGGCCAGCCTGCTCAAGGCGGTGGAGAACGAACTGCTCAACCGCCGCCGCGGCGCCGCCGTGCGCCTGGAAGTCGAACACGGTTGCCCCCTGGAAATCCGCACGCAGCTTCTGGAAAACCTCGGCCTCACGGAAGACGACCTTTTTCTCATTGACGGTCCGGTCAACCCCATCCGCCTGGCCGCGATCTGCGAAGGCGGCCATTCGCCCGAACTGCGCGACCCGCCGTTTGTCGCGCCCGTGGCGGCGGCGCTGCGGGAACAGCACGACATTTTCGCCGCCATCCGCGAGCGCGACCTCCTGCTGCATCATCCCTACGAGAATTTCAGCAGCGTGGTGGATTTTCTCCGGCAGGCCGCGGCCGATCCCGGTGTGCTCGCTGTCAAACAGACCTTGTACCGCGCGGGCGGCGATTCGCAAATCGTCGGCGCGCTCATGGAGGCCGTGCGCAACGGCAAGCAGGTCACGGCGGTGGTGGAATTGAAGGCCGGCTTTGACGAGGCCGGCAACGTCCTTTGGGCGCGGCGCCTGGAGGAGGCGGGCGTGCATGTGGTCTATGGGCTGGTCGGCTGCAAAATCCACGCCAAGATGTGCCTGGTGGTGCGCAAGGACAGCGACGGCATCCGCCGCTACCTCCATCTGGGCACGGGCAATTACAATCCCGCCACCGCCCGCCTTTACACCGACTTGAGCCTGCTCACCTGCAAACCGGCCTTCGGCGAGGATGCGGCCAATCTTTTCAACCTGCTCACCGGCATCTGCCAGTTTCAGGGGACCAAGAAACTGCTGGTCGCACCTTTTGAACTGCACCGGCGCATGATCGCCCTGATCGAGCGCGAAGCGGTCCATGCCAAACAGGGGCTGCCCGCGCGCATCATCGCCAAGATGAACGCGCTGGCGGACCCGCAGATCATCGCCGCCCTTAGCCGCGCCTCCCAGGCGGGCGTGCCCATTGACCTGATCGTGCGCGGAATATGCTGCCTGCGCCCGCGCGTCAAGGGCGTGAGCGAGCGCATCACGGTGCGGAGCATCGTGGACCGTTTTTTAGAGCACAGCCGCATTTTCTATTTTGAAAACGCCTGCCAGCCGGAGGTTTTCGTGGGCAGCGCGGACTGGATGCCGCGGAATTTTTTCCGGCGCATCGAGGTGGTTTTTCCCGTGGAGGACGGCAATTTGCGGGAGCGCATCCGGGGGGAATTGCTTGAAATCATGCTCCGGGACAACGTGAAGGCGCGCATTTTGCAGGCCGCCGGCTCCTACACGCGGCCCCGCCGCCGCCCCGGCGCCCCCGCGCGCCGCAGTCAAAACGAGTTTATTCAATTGGCCGAAACCGCCCCATCCGCCGGGGCGGCCGCCGGCCCGAATGACGGAAAATATCCGCGTTTCAAGCTGGCGCCCGGCCCGCCGGCCGGGACGCCGCCCAGGTAAAACCATGTTGCGAACCCGATTCATCCCCGCCGGCGATCCGGCCAGCCGCCGCCTCATGATAGTGCTGCACGGTTTGGGCGACAGCCTGGAAGGCTGGCTGTGGCTGCCGGAGGCCCTGCAAATGCCGCAGTTGAATTTTCTTCTTGTCAATGCCCCCGATCGTTACTACGAGGGCTGGTCGTGGTACGACATCGAAACCAACGCGGGCGTGGCCGCCAGCCGGCAAAAGCTCTTTGAACTGCTGGATGGATTGGACAAATTCCCCGCGGATCAGATCGTGGTGACCGGTTTCTCGCAGGGCTGCCTCATGGCCATTGAAATCGGGGCGCGCTATCCGCGGCGCCTGGCGGGAATTGTCGGCATCAGCGGCTACGTGGATGAGCCGGAACGTCTGATCCGCGAATTGTCGCCCGTGGCGCGGCAGCAGCGGTTTTTCATCACCCACGGGACGGACGACCCGCTGATCCCGATGCAAACGACGCGCCGGCAAATCGGCCTCTTGCAGGAAGCGGGACTGAAAATTGAGTGGCGCGAATTCAGCAAAGGGCATACTGTGGCAGGGGAGGAGGAGATTGGGGCCATTGGCCGGTTTGTCCGGGACTGTTATGCCGAGAATGCGAAGCAGTAATTCCAAAGGTTGGCGGCGTGTCATGCAAATGGCCGCGCTGTGGCTGTTGATTTGGCTCCCGACTCAGGCTGGGGCGGCGATCAGCGGCTTTTCCCCGGCCTTCGGTCCGCCGGGGACGGTGGTGACGGTCAACGGTTCCGGATTTGCGGGCGCGACCAATTTTCTGTTCAACGGGACGACCTACGCCGATTTTGAGATCATTTCTTCCAGCCAGCTCCAGGCCGTGGTGCCGTTGGGCGCGGCCAGCGGGCCGCTCAGCGTGGTGGTGGGCGGCGCAACCAGCGCCAGCAGCGCCACTTTCATGGTGGCGCCTTTTATCAGCTCCTTCAATCCGGCCAGCGGCGCAAACCCCACGGCCGTCACCATTTTCGGCGGCAATTTCGTCACGGGCGCCACGACGGTCGGTTTCACCGGCGCAAGTCCTGTCAATGGCACGGTGACGGCGCAGAACCAGGTGGTGGCCGTGGTGCCGACCAACGCCGCCGACGGCCCGATCACCGTGAGCACCAGCGCCGGAGCGGCCGTGACCGCGAGCAATTTTGTCGTCAGCGCCGCTCCCACCATCACCGATTTTTATCCCGCTTCCGGCACCAACGGCACGACAGTGGTGATTGACGGATCGAATTTCATCACCAACGGCACGACGGTGAAATTTGCCGGTTTCAATTCGACCAGCGTCTCGGTGGTGGCGGCCACGCAGCTTCGGGTGGTGGTGCCGAACGGCGCGACCAACGGGCCTATCACCGTCAGCACCACCAACGGCGCTTATGTGAGCAGCAATGTCTTCCTGACAGGATTCACGGCCGGCATTTCGGATTTCAACCCCACCTACGGCGCCGCCAACGCGAATGTTATTATTGACGGATTCGGTTTCAGTTCCATGACCAGCCTGGTTTTCGCCGGCGTGACCCTGCCGTCCAACTCGATGTACATTACCGCGAAAAGCGACACTCAGCTTCAAGTGGTGGTCCCTCCCGGGGCGAGCAACGGGCCGATCACCGTCGTAACCTCGCACGGCAGCCTTACCACCAGTTCCAATTTTCTGACCAGCCCCGGACCGGTCATCCTGGATTTCAATCCCGCGGCGGCGGGTCCCGGCACCAACGTGACACTGGACGGCTTCAATTTTACCGGTGTGACGAGCGTGAAGTTCGGGGGCAAGAGCGTGAATGTCACCGTGACCCAGGACAACCAAATCAAGGCCGCGGTGCCCGGCGGCGCGACCAACGCGCCGATTTCCGTTTCGCACGGATCGTACACCTTCACCACCAGCAGCAATTTCACCGTCACCGGCGCGGGTCCGGTCATCACGGGATTTTCCCCGTCCAACGGAGTCCAGGGCATGACCGTGACCATCACCGGCAGTTTTGCCAGCCTTGGCTCGCCGGGGGTCGAGTTCAACGGAGCGCCCGCCACTTACACGCCGCTGACCAGCTACAATCAGGTGCAGGCCGTCGTGCCCGCCGCCGCGACCACCGGCCCGATCACCCTCACCAACAGCGGCGGGGCCAGCGCCAGCTCCGCGCTGTTTTACCTTCAGCCGTGGATCACGAACTTCTCGCCCACCAGCGCGGTCGTCAATACTGCCGTCACCATCACGGGCCGGAACCTGACCAACGCCACCTCGCTGACGGTCAACGGCGTGCCGTGGAGCTTCACGGCCACCGCCACGCAAATCACCGCCACCGTGCCGTCCAATGCCGCCACCGGGCCGGTGATCGTGAGCGCGCCCGGAGGAAATTATATTGACACGAATGTCTTCAAGCTGCTCCCCCAGGTCAACAGTTTCAGCCCTCTGGCCGGCCCGACCAACTCGCTGGTCACCATTTACGGCACCGGCCTGCTGAACGTGACCAACGTCCAGTTCAACGGCGTGAACGCCAGGCCGGCCTCCACCAACATCCGTCAAGTAACGGTCGTCGTGCCCTATAACGCCGCCAGCGGCCCCATCACCGTCTTCACCCCGGACGGCAGTTCCACCAGCGCGGCCTCTTTTGCCGTGACTCGTCCCAGCCTGGTCGTGCTGGCCAAAACCGCCTCCTCTCCCCTTCTTGGGCCGGGCACCAATGTGGTCTTCACGCTGACGGTGACCAACGAAGGGCCGTCCATCGTCTCCGGGTTGACCGTCAGCGACCCGCTGCCCGCCTCGCTCAATTACGTCAGCTCCAGCAGCACGGTGGGGAACTGCACCTTCAGCGGCGGAGTGGTCACGTGCAACGCCGGTCTTCTGACCAACAATACCGGGTTCACGATCACCGTCACCGGCAATTCCTCCGTCAGCGGAGACTTCACCAACACGGCCACGATGAGTTTTGTGGAAGGCAACCTGAACGCGCAGGACAACACCGCCAGCGCGAAGGTCATATATTTGATAGATTCGCAAAGGACTCTCGCCTTCCAACGTTTGGCCGCGCCGCCCGGCATCGTGCTTTCCTGGCCCAGTTCGGCCGTCTCCTTTTGGCTCGAATACAGCACCAATCTGGCTTCTCCAACCAACTGGCTGACCAACACGTCGGTCCAAACGGTCATCGGCAGCCAGGTTTATGTCACGAACACCAACGCCGGCCCCTCCACTTTTTTCCAGCTCCAGGCGCGCTAAACGTCCTTGCAGCGGCGGTCTATGACCGCCGCAAAAAGTTATTTGGGTTCTCCTCTTAATCTTGCTCTTCAAACGCAGGATGGGGGGATTAAGATTAAGATTATGATTAAGATTAAGAAATGAGATATGCCCTCCGGCCCGTTTTGTTTCAGAATAAGATTGCCGGGGGGGATGCGGCTTTCTAACGTGCGGCATGTCGGTGCATTTCACCATTTTGGGCAGCGGTTCAGGCGGCAATTGCGCTTATTTGGAAACGCCCAGCGCGCGGCTGCTCATTGACGCCGGGTTGAGCGGACGCCAAATCCGCCAGCGCCTCCAGACGATCGCCCGTTCCCCGGAAACCGTCCAGGGCATCCTCATCACGCACGAACATTCGGACCACATCGCCGGGCTAACCGGCCTGGCCGCGCGGCTGCACCTTCCCGTTTATTGCAACCGCCAGACCAAGGAAGGCATCGAAGCGCAGTTGGAAATCCGAATTGACGCCCGCATCTTCGAGACGGGCGCCTCGTTTGAAATCGGCGACATCACGGTGGACACCTTCTCCATTCCGCACGACGCCAGCGATCCGGTGGGATTTCTGCTGCACACGCCCTCCGGCAACATCGGCATCCTCACCGATCTGGGCCACGCTTCCAAGCTGGTCGTCGAGCGCATCCGCGCCTCCAATGTGCTGCTGCTCGAAGCCAACCACGACGTGCAAATGCTGCGCGACGACCCGCGCCGTCCGTGGAGCCTGAAGCAACGCATCCTCGGCCGTCACGGACACCTTTCCAACGACGGCGCGGCCGACCTGCTCGAGCAAATCGTCTCCGCCGGTTTGGGCCGGCTTTACCTGGGCCATCTGAGCCGCGAATGCAACCGCCCCGAAATCGCGCTTCGCGTCATCCACGAACGCCTGCTCCGGCTGGGCGCGACCCACATCCACGTCGAATCCACCTCCCAGGACACCCCGTCGCCCACCTTTTTGTGGTGAGGCAGGATTCAACCCCAAATCTCTGATTGACGGAGTTGTTTGAGCAGCAATTGCTCCAGCGGCAGGTCGCTCAACACGCTGAAAAAACCGACGCCGCGCCCCTGGCAATGCTCGCGCAAACGCTGGCAAAAATTGCGCACCGTTTGCTGGTAGGCCTTGAGCCGGAACTTGCCAAACGTCACCTCCTGCAACGCGCCCGTCTCCGAATCCACCAGACGCAAATCCCCGTAGGTCGGCGGCGCGAATTCCTCCGGCGCGAGAATTTGAATGGCGTCAACCTGGAAGCCGCGCCCGATGAGCGCGTTCAATCCCGCCTCGTAGCCGGCCGGGTCCAGAAAATCGCTCAACACCACCGCCAGCCCGGCCTGGCGCGCTTCGATGGCGCCGCGCCGCAGGGCCTCGTTCAAATTGGCCGGCCCGCGCGCCGTCAAGACGGAAAGATTCTTGAAAAATTCCAGCGCCGATTTGCGTCCGCGCACCGCCCGCAAAGCGCCCCGCGCCGCCTGCTCGGCGCTCACCGCCGCCGCGTCCGCGCCCGGCGCCCGGGCGTCAAGATGAGGAAAGGCGCGCACCGAAACCCGGTCAAAACCGCACAAGGCCACGTAGCCGACGGCGGCGGCGACCTGCCGCGCGAAATCAAATTTGGGCGGCGCGCCGAAGGTCATGGACTCGCTGGCGTCCAGAAAAATTCGCACCGGCAGCTCGCGTTCCTCCTCGTAAAGCTTGAGAAAAAGTCTGTCCAGCCGCGCGTAAAGGTTCCAATCCAGGTGGCGGAAGTCATCCCCGGCGGCGTAATTGCGATAATCGGCGAATTCGACCGACTGCCCGCGGGCCTTGCTCTGGCGCTCGCCCCGGGCCGAGCTTTTGGCGCGGCGCGCCGCCAGCAACTGGAACTGCTCCAGGCGCCGCAGCAATTCGGGAGTCAGAAGCGCAGTATGCATGAGGGGCGCATTTAATGCGGATTGCCAGGGGCTTTTCCTATGCGGCCTTCAATCCGGTTGTTGGCGCGCAATCGCGTTGCCGCGTACTCTGACGATTTTTCGCTTTCGTGCCGATGGGCTGGGAACCCTTCACATACTGGCGGTTTAACCGGTGGAACCGGTTGATCTGCTTCCGAAATCTTCTCTCGTCCTTCTTCATGAAGGCAAAGAACTTGTCGAGGTCATGCCCGCACCGGGCGGAAATCTCATGGCGAACGTCGCGGATTTCCTGGATGGCTGGGTCGTCTTTCATGTTACTTTTCTCCTAGTATTTCCAAAGGCGTCACCAGCGCTGGAGTGTGCAAATCCAGTCTGGCATTGATGCGCTTAATATGGCTGGTTTTATTGGCATTGGCAAGATGGCGGCAATTCCATGTAACCAGATAGTCGCACTTATAGTACGAAGCCAGCGCCAGATGCAGAGCATCCCCCAGCGGGTCCCTCGGCATGACCAAATGATGCACGTAAACAGCGACAATTTCCTTGATGTCTTCGTTAAGGTCCAACGCCGGCAAGGAAAGCGCCAAATTCAAGGCGTCGTTCTTGTGCGGTTTGGCGCCCTTGCTTAACTCCGTCAGAACAGCCGCGCCGGTCATCATGGAGAGTCGTCCAGCGCAATGATCCCAAAATCTGCGAGTCCAGTTCCTGCGCGCGACAATCTCTGGATCAGACCGGTTGTCATAATAAAAACTGAAAACCGAGGTCTCGAGATAAACTTTCTCCATGTGCGTAAAAAGCATGTCGTGCTCACGCCGCGACCGCCGCCGCGTCCTTCGGCACGTCCTGCAAAATCTGCGACAGTATGTGGTCGGTCGTGATCCCCTCCGCCTCCGCCTCGAAATTCAAGATCAGCCGATGCCGCAGGGCGGCCGGGGCGACGGCCTGGATGTCCTCAAAACTCACGTTGAACCGTCCTTGCGCCAGCGCCCGCACCTTGGCCCCCAGCATGAGCGTTTGCCCGCCGCGCGGACTGCTCCCAAAGCGCAAATACTGATTGCTGATCGGCGCGGCCGTTTCCGTCTTGGGATGCGTCGCCAGCACCAGCCGCACCACGTAATCCCGGACATGCGAGGCCACCGGCACGCCGCGCACCAGTTGCTGAAACCCGATGATTTGCTCCCGGGTCAGCACCCGCGAAACTTCCGCCCTGGCGCTCTCGGTCGTCCGGGTCAGCACCTCGCTCAACTCCCCGCCGCTGGGATAGCCGACAATCAACTTGAAGAAAAACCGGTCCAATTGCGCTTCCGGCAGCGGATAGGTTCCCTCCTGGTCAATCGGATTTTGCGTGGCCATCACAAAAAACGGCTCGGCCAGCTTGCGGATTTCCCCGCCCGCCGTGACGCTTTTCTCCTGCATCGCCTCCAGCATGGCCGACTGCGTTTTGGGCGTGGCCCGGTTGATCTCGTCCGCCAGAATCAGATGCGCAAAAATCGGCCCGCGCTGGAATTGAAATTCGCGGCGGCCGCCCGGCGCTTCCATCACGATGTTGGTGCCCAGGATGTCCGCCGGCATCAGATCGGGCGTGAACTGGATGCGGCTGAAACTCATGTCCAGCGCCTCGCCCAGCGTGCGCACCAGCAAGGTTTTACCCAGGCCCGGCACCCCTTCCAGCAGGACGTGCCCGCCGCCGAAAACCGCCGTCAAAGTGCCTTCGACGATGGCACTGTGGCCGACGATGACCTTGCCGATTTCCGCGCGAAGCGCCTCGTAAGCCTGCCGGAACGATTCGATCTGCTCTTGCGTATTCATGGACGTCCTTTTTTGCTGGCGGATGAGAAGTAGCATGATCGCCCGAAAAAACCAGCCCCATTTGACGCCTCGAAAAAAGACGCCTCGCCGAATGCTCGCGACTGCCCTTGCCTCACGGAGTCTTCTTTGCCAGCGGATAATTGGTCCTGCTGTTGGTTATCGCCGCCGCGACAATCTTGTTCGTGCTCATGAGTTGTTCAATCATGGCGCGCGTTTTTGACCGCTGCTCGTCGTTGGCGCCGGCGTCAAGCGCATGGACATAATAGTATTCCACGATGGGATGGGAAAGCACCTGGACTGCTTCCGGCGTCTTGCCAGAATCAATCAACTCGATGGCTCGAATGGCCCGGCCTGCTTCCTCCCGGCTGGAGCTTTCCATCTGCTGCAAACCCACTTCAAGGGCCTGATTGGTGACATGCCTTTCGTCATAGCTGTAGCGGGCATAAAATCCCACCACCACTCCGGCCACCAGAATAATGACGGACGCGATAAATATTTTCATAACGGGATTTGGCAGGTCAAACGGGGTTGGGGTTTCTCCATCCATAGCGCCTCGCCGCCGTGATTCTCCCCCGGCTCAGGGTGGAATGCGCGAGCGCGGCGGTGGAGGCGGCAACGAGTACCTTTGTCAGCATGGTGCCAATTCACATAATATGGCAAGGCAAGTCAAGGGGAAACCGCCAAAAAGCCATGGCGGCTGGTGTTGCGGCGGGCGGGGCAGTGTGACACATTGAATCCGTAATGGAACGTAATAACAGAAACTCCGTTTCGTCTTTGCCGCGTTCCGCCCGAGACAGGCGCCCCGCTCAACCCATGAACACGCACTTTTTCACCCACTGGTTTCTCGCTCTGGCGGCCCTGTTCCCCACCGCCATTTCCACTCTGGCCGCCGGCTGGCCGGACACTCCCTTGCGCCCCGTCACCAATGTTTATCACGGCGTCGCCGTGGTGGATAATTACCGCTGGCTGGAGAATTTCAACGATCCCGAAGTCAAGCAATGGAGCGCCGCGCAAAACGCCATCACCCGCTCCTACCTGGATAATCTCCCGGCGCGCTCCAACCTCGTCAAACGCCTGGAAAAAATTTACTCCCAAACCGCCGCGACCTATTCCGGCCTCCAGTCCCGCCCCGGCCTGTTCTTCGCCTTGAAATTCCAGCCGCCCGCCCAGCAGCCCTGGCTCGTCACCCTCAAATCCCCCAACGATACGTCCTCCGAGCGCGTGGTGCTGGATCCCAACAAACTCAATGCCAAGGGCACGACCGCCATTGACTTTTACACGCCCTCCCTCGACGGCAAACGCGTTGCCGTTTCGCTCTCCGAGAACGGCTCGGAGAACGGGACGCTTTTCTTCTACGACACCGCCACCGGGCAGGCGCTGGCCGACAAAATTCCGCGCGTCAACGGCGCCACCGCCGGCGGGAGCGCCGCCTGGAACGCTGACGGCACCGGCGTCTATTACACGCGCTATCCTTCCGCCGGCGAACGGGCCGAAGCCGATCTGGATTTCTTCCAGCAGGTTTATTTCCACCGGCTCGGCACACCCCCCGCCCAGGACCGGCTGGAGTTTGGCCGCGACCTGCCGCGCATCGCCGAAATCGCCCTCAAATCCCGTGACGATGGCCGTTACCTTCTCGCCACCGTGGCCAACGGCGACGGCGGCGAATTTGCCCTTTACCTGCTCGGCCCCGACGGCCGGTGGACGCAGATCACCTCCTTCACCGATCAAATCAAACAAGGCGAGTTTGGAAAGGACAACTGCCTTTACCTCCTTTCCACCAAGGACGCCCCCCACGGCAAAATTCTCCGGCTTTCTTTGACCGACGTGTCAGCGGCGGTCTATGACCGCCGCACGCCGCTCCCGGTGGTCGTGCCGACCAGCGAGGCCGTCATCGAAAGTTTCTGCCCCACGGCCGGCGGCCTTTACGTGCAGGACCTGATGGGCGGCCCGTCCCAAATCCGCTGGATCGGCAGCGCGGGCGTCCTGCGCGTCCCGCTGAAGGAACCGATTTCCGCCGTGCTGGAAATCCTCCCGTCCAAGGGCGACGAACTTCTCTTTGACAGCGTGAGCTATACCGCGCCTTACGCCTGGAGCGAATTCGATCCCGCCACCAAGAAAATCCGCCGCACCGGCCTCGTCGGAAAATCCCCCGCCGATTTCGGCAATGTTGAAGTCCTGCGCGAATTTGCCACCTCCAAGGACGGCACAAAAATCCCGATGAACATCATCCGCCCCAAAAAACTCAAGCTGGACGGCGAGAACCCCACCCTCCTCTACGGCTACGGCGGTTTCGGCATCTCCATCACCCCCGGCTTTTCCGCCGCCCGCAGCTTGTGGCTGGAGCACGGCGGCGTTTATGTCGTGGCCAATCTGCGCGGCGGCGGCGAGTTTGGCGAGGAATGGCACAAGGCCGGCCGCCTCACCAACAAGCAAAATGTTTTTGACGATTTCGCCGCCTGCGCCCAATGGCTGATTGACAAGAAATACACCCAGCCGTCCAAACTGGCCGCCGAGGGCGAGAGCAACGGCGGGCTGCTCATGGGCGCCTTCCTCACCCAGCACCCGGATCTGGCCCGCGCCGTCGTCTCCCACGTCGGCATTTACGATTCCCTCCGCCTCGAACTGGAACCCAACGGCGCCTTCAACGTCACCGAATTCGGCTCGGTCCAGGACGCGGACCAGTTCAAGGCCCTCTTCGCCTACTCGGCCTATCATCACGTCAAGGAGGGCGTGCGCTATCCCTCGTTATTATTGTTGACTGGTGATAACGACGGGCGCGTCAATCCCTACAACTCACGCAAATTCGCCGCGCGTCTCCAGGCGGCCAGCCGCGATCCCTTTCCCTCCCCCGTATTGCTGCGGACCACCTCGGCCGCCGGCCACGGCATCGGCAGTTCGCTGGACGAGCGCATCTCCGAGGAAGCCGACGTCTATGCCTTCCTCTTCGACCAGCTCGAAATGGCGTGGGACAAGAAAGCCGCCGCGGCGGAGCGGGACGAGGAGCCGTGATTGGTTGCGGATTGTGGATTGTGAATTGCGGATTGTCCTGAACGGCGGGGCGAATTGCCAAAGGGAGCCATCGCGTTTATGATACAAATCATGAAAGTGATGAAATTGTTGCATACCCGTTACCGGGTCAACGATCTGGCCAAAACCATCCAGTTTTACCAGGTCGTGCTGGGGCTGGAAGTGACGCGCCGGTCCAGGTCGCCGCGCGGCTCGGAACTGGTTTTTCTGAAGGCGCCGGAGAGCGAGGAGTTGATCGAGATTTGTTCGTTCCCCGCCGCCGGTCCGGTCCAGGTGCAGCCGGATTTGACGCATCTGGCCTTTTCCGTCGAAAGCCTGGAGGGCTTCGCCCGGCATCTGGATTCGCTGGGATTGAAGTTTTCCGACGGTCCAACGACGGTGGCCGGCGGCGGCAGTTTTGCCTTTATTGACGCGCCGGAAGGATACGAGATCGAATTGATCGAGTCGCCCAAGGGAAAAGCCGGGATGTGACATGAAGGAAGCGGCCCAATTCGCCATCGTGCTGGTGACGGCGCCGGACCTCCGGGCGGCGCGGAGGCTGGCGCGCGCGGCGCTGGAGGAGCGGCTGGCCGCCTGCGCCAATCTTGTGCCGGGCCTTGAATCGCATTATTGGTGGCGCGGCAAGTTGGAGAGGAGCGCCGAAACCCTGATTATTTTCAAAACCGCTACCCGCCGCCTGGCCGCGCTGGAAAAACTGGTCCTGCAAGAGCATCCCTACGACACGCCGGAATTTGTGGCGCTGCCCGTCGGCGCGGGATCGGAACGCTATCTGGCATGGATCACCGCGTCGTTGCAGGACGGCAAAAAATATGCGTGAACGCCCGGTCACCATCACCATTTTCGGCATCCTCAACATCGGGTTTGGGTTGTTGGGATTGGGTTGGGTTTTGCTGTCAAAATTGCTGGAGGGCTTCGATTTCTCGCGCGGCGGCGCTTCGTTGAGCGCCTACTTCTCCACCATGGCGGCGATCTGGGACGCCATTAACAAGGACCCGGCCTTTGCGCTCTGGAACCAAATATCCTTCCCCCTGGACATTGTGGCGGGCGTGGCGCTGACGGCGGCCGGGTTGGGACTGCTCCTTCTCAAGAATTGGTCCCGGCTCGTTTCCAACGGGTGGGCGGTTTATACCATCATCTCCGTGTTTGTCAATTTGGCGGTATTGTTCGTGGCGCTCTACCGGGTGCTGGCCGGCGCGCTGCATACCAGCTCGACCGGAGACGTCGTGCTGGTGCTGATGCTGGCGGCCATCGGCGCCGCGCTGACCCTGGCCTACCCCATCCTTCTTCTTTACTTCATGGCGCGGCCCAACGTCGTCCAGGCCTTCCAGCGCGAGCCGGTTGCACCCAATGCCGGTATAATTTAAATTGACCTTTGGCCCTGCTTCCGGTATAAGTCTTGGCTTGCGTAATATGTCGTTGTGTTCCTTTAGATGGTTTTTGGCGCTGCTGCTTGGAGTGGGAGTCCTGGGCCGGTTTCCCGCCTCCGCCCGGGCCGGGGATAAAATCCATTTCTCCCGCGCCTCCGAGTCTCTCGCCCTGCCGGCCGCGGACCAGTCGGAAAGCGAACCGGACGATGCTTTCTCCTTTCTGCCCAAATCCTCGGACCCGCAGCCGCAGATGTACTACCCGGTCATCACCACCCCCGCTCCGGCGCCGATTCGCCGCAACGATGACCGTAATGCGCGCGACGGCAGCAGCGGTTTGAATTCGGAACTGGATGTCTTCGGGCAAAACAGCGATTTTGATAATCCCTCCTGGGAGGCCGGCAACCCCGATTATTCCTACAAGTCGTCGAGCAACGATTTCAACTCGATGAAAGCTCCGGGATCGTTGGAGAACCGCGACCGGCTCGACCCCGGCTTCGACAGGTTGGACCCGCGATTGGATTCCCGTTACGGCCAGCCCAACTACCGCTTGGACTCCCTCACCCCATCCGAGCGGCGCGACCGGCTGAATGATGCGGCTCCCGGCAATAACGGGCGCAAGAGTTGGACGTTGCGCTCCGAGGATGCCTACGGTTCCGCCAACCAAACCTCCCTGGCCGATTTGTTGGGCGCGCGGGGACCGAATGCTGCTCGCGAATCAAAGACCGGCGTGTTCAAGCCAACTTCCCCTTTCGCCACCTCCCAGTCGCCATACGACTCGCTATCCTCTTCGCTCGCCCCTCCCATTTCGTCCATCACCGCCCCGTTGGACGCGACCGAGGCGCATGACAGCATTTACAAAGGGTCTTCCGCACACTCGCCGTCTTTAGGCCCCGTTGGATCCGCTGAGAAGAAGGCCGGGGATGGCCTTCCCCGCGGCCTACCCGGCTTGAGCGTTTGGGGAAATGCCGCTGAAACTCTTCCTCCGGCTGCTCCGGCTCACAAACCGGCTGCCAGCCAGTCGCAGATGGGGCCGCAACGGCAGCAAGGGGGAGCTGTTCTGCCCATGCCCAAGAAGCCCGGCTCGGTATTCAATAATAATTGACGGTATTGGCCGGCTTCCGCCCGCCACCCATTGCCGCGGAGAGGGAAGACGGTGAACAAAGATTTAAGTTTGTTTTTGGGCCGAATTGTGCTTTAATATCGCGACGGGTGGAAAGTCCGTCAAAGATGCCCCCGCTTTGGCGGCGGGCGAGGGCGAAAGTCGCGTCGCCCGGATGCAGTGTTCGACAACAAGAATGCGTATGAAGTCCAAGAAGTTCGCCATGATTCCTCTGGCAAAAGGCCAGCTATGGAAGATGGCGGACAAACACATTGAAATCATGGAAGTCGGCAAGACGCTGACCCATTACCGCCTCTTTCAGAACCAGAAACGGGTGCCCATCAGCCTGGGCGGCATTGCCACCGTCCAAGCCTACCTGAGAACCAACGGCGCCAAGCTCGTGAGAAAGGCCGCCGCTCTCAAAGCCTGAGCCATCCCCGGCCAGAGTCCTTGACGGCAGGGCGGGCAGTCCACTGCCCGCCGTCCCGACAGAGGAAGAAACCTTGGGGTCCGCGCAAGACAACTTCCGATGTGCCGGCAACCTTTGGAACAAGGCCGTGGCCGAAGATCGAGAATTAGTCATTGAGAATTGGTCATTGGCAATTGAAAACTCGTTCCCCAATTGCCAATGACAAATTCTCAATTTTCAATTCTCATTTGCCGTCAAAGCCAACTCTCACATCAAATTCACTGGATCTATGTCCACCGACAATTTGACCTCCTCCGGCAGGGTCAGGCCGGCGGCCAGTTCCGCCAGCAACAGGCTCAGCCGGCTCATCTGTCGCGTCATTAACATGATCTGAAACCGGTACTCCGTTTTTGTCCGCGCCAGCGGCGCCGCCGCCGGGCCTTTGATGGTCAAATCCCCCATGCCCGCTGTCTTCTTCTCCAGCTCCCGCTTCAGGTAATCGGCGGAAAACTTCACCTTCTCCCCGTTGCGCCCGCGCAGCAGCAGCAGGGCGATGCGGCTGAACGGCGGATATTGCAGTTGTTGCCGGAACTCCATTTCTGCGTCGTAAAAACCGTTGAAATCGTGCCGCCTGGCGAATTGGATCGCGGGATGAAACGGGGTGAAGGCCTGCACCACCACCTCCCCCTCCACGTCGCCGCGCCCGGCCCGCCCCGCCACTTGCGTCAACAATTGAAACGTCCGCTCGCTCCCGCGGAAATCGGGAATATGCAGCCCCAGGTCGGCGTGGATGATCCCGACCAGCGTCACATTGGGGAAATGCAGCCCCTTGGCGATCATCTGCGTGCCGATCAAAATGTCTATCTTCCCTGTCCGCACGTCCCCCAGCACCCGCCGGTAATCCTCCTTCCGCTTCAGCGTGTCCGAGTCCATCCGCCGGATGCGCGCCCCCGGAAACAGCGCCGTCAGCGTGGATTCCACCCGCTCCGTCCCCAGCCCCGCGTAGCGGATGGCCGGATTGCGGCATTTGGCCTGCGGGCAGACCAGGGGCGCGGCCTGCTCGTGGCCGCAGATATGGCACTTCAACTTCTGCTCCTGGCGGTGATAGGTGAGGGACACGCTGCAATCCGGGCACTCCGCCACATAGCCGCAAAGCTCGCACTGCAACGAAGTCGCGTAACCGCGCCGGTTGAGGAAAAGGATCGTTTGCTCCTTGCGCTCCAGCCGTTGCAGGATGGCCTCCTTGAGCGCCGGCGAGAAAACCAGGCTCTTCTTCTCGTGCCGCGCCACCTGGCGCATGTCCACCACCCGCACCACCGGCATCTTCTTGTCGTCCGCCCGCGCCGGCATTTCCAGCAGCCGGTATTTTCCCTTCCGCGCGTTGTAATAACTCTCCAGGCTGGGCGTGGCCGAGCCGAGGACCACGACCGCCCCCTCCATTTGCGCCCGCACCACCGCCACGTCCCGCGCGTGATACCGCGGCGCCTCCTCCTGTTTGTAGGAATTCTCGTGCTCCTCGTCCACGATGATCAGCCCCAGCCGCTCCACCGGCGCGAATACGGCCGACCGCGCCCCGATGGCGATGCGCGCCCGGCCCTGCCGGATTTTGTGCCACTCGTCGTGCCGTTCCCCGGCGGACAAATGGCTGTGCAGCACCGCCACCAGCGTCTGTTGCGGCCCCGAGGAAAACCGCGCCTTGAAACGCTCCACCGTTTGCGGCGTCAACGATATTTCCGGCACCAGCACAATCGCCCCCCTCCCTTGTTCCAGCGCCAGCCCGATGGCCTGCAAGTAGACCTCCGTCTTCCCGCTGCCCGTCACCCCGTGCAACAAAAACGCCCGTTGCGGCCCGCCGCCGCGCAGCGCCGCCCCGATTTCCCCCAGCGCGCGCGCCTGGTCCGCGTTCATGACCAGTTGTTGCGTCGGCAGAATCGTTTCCCGGGCGTAAGGATCCCGCTCCGATATTTTCGGCGCGATGGCCACCCAGCCCTTGTCCTCCAATCGCCGCAGCGTCTGCCCGGACGCGCCGGCCGTCCGCAACAACTCCTGCAACGGCGTCTCCGCCCGCGCCCGGGCCAGCTCCAAAATCTCCTCCTGCCGCCGGCTCAATTTGGCGCCCCCGCCCGGCTGCGGCAACGCCCGCACGAACAATTGTTCCCTCCAGCCCTCCTTCTCCTTCCGCACCGCCTCCGGCAGCACCGTGCGCAGCGCCGCCTCCGGCCCGCAACAATAATAATCCCCCATCCACCGCGCCAGTTTCAGCAGCGCCGGGCTGACATGCGACTGCCGGCCGAGCACCTTCAGCAGCGGCTTTAAATTCGGATACGGCGAAGAATCCAGCAGCGCCGTCACGCAGCCGAGCACCTGGCGATGCGCGAAGGGCGCCTTCACCCGCGTGCCCACCTCCACCTGCGCGGCCAAGCCGGCGGGGATGAGATAATCGAACTCCTTGCCCAGGGCCATATCCAGAGTCACGCGCGCGATCATGCCGCCATCCTAAATCCAACCCCTTCCATGCCAAACAACAAAGTGGCGGGGCCGTCCCGCCCCTGAATTTTACTTGGCGGAGTCCGCCGTCCGCCGGCGCGTTCATTACAAAGGCCAGGATTATGATGGACATGAACCCCGACGATCATGTTATCTGAACCCATCATCGCCCTTAACGACAGCATCAGAGTTTTATGAAAATGGAAAAACCATCCCTTTTCCAAAGGGGCAAAACCTTGTTTGAGGCCGCTTTCACCCTGATTGAACTTCTGGTGGTGATCGCCATCATCGCCATTCTGGCCGCGCTGCTGCTGCCCGCGTTGGCCGCCGCCAAACAGCAGGCCCTCCGCACGCAATGCACGAACAACCAGCACCATCTCATCCTGTCTGTCCACATGTATTGCACGGATAACAAGGACGAGCTGCCGTGGTGCAATTGGGATCAGGGCAATTCCCCCGTACAAGGCTGGCTTTACGGCCCGGGGCAGTGTCCCGTTATTGGCACCACTCCGCCTGCTGAGGCCCCCAAGGCGGATTGGCAGCAAGGGGCGTTGTGGATGAACATGCCGGAGCAAATGTCCTATCTCTGCCCCAAGGACATTTTGAGCCAATTCTATACCCAGCGCAACAACCAGCTCTGTAGCTACGTCTGGAACGGCTCCTGTTGCGGCTTCGCCGATGCGCCTCCGCCCAACACCACCAAGATCAGCCAGGTCTGGAGTCCGATGTGCTATCTGTGCTGGGAGCCTGACGATCAATCCCCGGGAACGGGTGCGTTTGAATTTAATGACGGCGCCAATTATCCGGGCCTCAACTCCAGCGGGGGCAATGAGGGAATTGGGCTGCTTCACAACAAGACGGGGGGGAACATTGTGCGTTTGGATGGCGGCATTGAGTTCATCACCTCCACGAATTTCTTCATTGATTCATCCACACCGCCGGGTGAAGGACCGGGGCCGGGCGGCAGAACCCGCCTTTGGTGGAGCACCTTCTCGAAAAACGGGCATTGATCCGTTTTTTGGCGGAATCCACCGTCCGCCGGCGCGTTAGAGGGAGAGGATGAAGAGGCTCTGGACGCGAACCGCCGTGATGATGTAACCTCGATTCATCCTGGAACGTCTATGGATGGTCTGGACACTAACCGCCAAGGGAGTGTATCCTGATGCCATAGTTGATCTGTTAGAACGATATTTGATTATGAAGATTCAAAAACCATCCCTTTTCCGAAGGGGCAAATCCTCATGTAAGGCCGCTTTCACCCTGATTGAACTTCTGGTGGTGATCGCGATCATCGCCATTCTCGCCGCGATGCTCCTGCCCGCCCTGGCCAAGGCGAAGCTGTCGGCGCAGAGCGCCAATTGCAAGAGCAACCTGAAGCAGATGGTGCTTTCCTGGACAATGTATCTCAACGACAACAACGGCCAACTTTTGTCATACGGTGGTCTTAACGGGGATAACTCGCTTTGGATAGACGCCCTGCGAGTCAATGCGGCCAACGTGGACAAAATACGAATTTGCCCTTCGACCACCCTACCGGCCCCGGCGGCGGATAATCCCGGCGCGTGTGACATGCCTTGGACTTGGGAGAATGGCGAATCTGGCAGCTATAACTACAACGGCTGGCTTTACAGCGGTGACCAGAGCGATGTAGGCAACTACAGCCGTGGCAACACTTCGGGTATTTTCGCCAATCAAGGCGATATTTCGGCGACGGCCAAGACGCCGGTGATACAGGATGCCGTCTGGGTGGACATGTGGCCCTGGCCCACTGATCCTCCCAGTACAGACCTCTATCATGCCGGGGGAGATTCCAACCCGGGGGGGATTAACCGCTGCTGCATCCCACGGCACGGCTCCGTGGCTGCGGGTGCGGCGCCGCAAAATTTTAATATCACCCAGAGATTGCCTGGCTCCATGAACCTGGCCCTTTCCGACGGGCATGTGGAAGGTCCCCAACTGGAAAATCTTTGGCAATATTACTGGTGCAAGAATTGGGTTGTTCCCGCCACACGCCCAACGGGGAACTGACGGCGCGGGCTTCTGACAATCCGTCATCAGATGGCGGTGGCACCGCGTTGCCCGATATGCCTGGCAATCGGTCCCTCTCCCATCCGATGGAAGAGGGTCAGGGTGAGGGCCTTCGTCAAACATAAATCCGAAATCAGTTTGAAGGCTCGACCTCACCCCCGCCTACGCCAAGGCTCCGGCGGGCAGGCCGGCCCTCTCCTCCGAAGAGAGATTCATTGGCAGTCCCACTGAAGAACTCGCGACTGCTTAAGCCGGCCAACCAGTCATCAACCCATGATGGCCGATGGCCGTTCCCTCCCCGCTCCCATCCGATGTGAAAAAAAACCAAACAAAAGTCAAAAAAACCGAACAAATCTCAAAAGACGTGGTATAATTGTAATAGTCAGCAGGAATTGAGCTAATCTCAAATCAGAGCGCTCATGAACACAAATGAGAGTTCCCGCCGCCGAAGGATCCCGGTCATGCTCGCCGGGGTGATAATGACAAGCTTCTGCCCGTCCGTGGCGCTGGCCGCCGGCGGTGTGGTGGTAATACTCTACCCGAGCAACAGTTGCGTGGAAATTCAAGAGGCGCTCGACGGCCTGCCCGCCGGAGGAGAAGCCCTGCTGGGCGCGGGGCAATACGAAATCACCCGGCCATTGTTGTTGCGGCACGATGATGAAACCTTGCGCGGCGCGGGACCTGCGACGGTGTTGCGCCTGGCCGACAATGCCAACTGCCCCGTGGTCGTTCTGGCGCCGCCGCTGACGGAAACCGGGCGGGCCGTGGCGCACTTGCGCCTGGCGGACCTGGTCATTGATGGAGATCGGAAGTGCCAGCGCAGCGAGTTCTGGCGGCTGGCCGGAGACGACTCGGTGTTGAACAACAACGGGGTGGATGTCTGGAACGCCACGGACATCGTGGTGGAACATGTCGTCTGCCACGACTGCCGGTCCGGCGGATTGGTCACGGCGGCGACCCGGCGGATGGCGTTGCGCGATTTTGAGGCCTACGGGAACCAATTCGACGGCCTGGCCTGCTACCGAACCGAGGAAAGCCAGTTCGACGGGTTGAATCTGCACGACAATCTGGCGGCCGGCATCTCGCTCGATTTGGCGTTCAACCATAATTCCATCAGCCACGCGGTGGTGGCCAACAATGACCTGGGGATTTTCATGCGGCATTCCCGGGGCAACGTGTTCCGGGGCCTGGCCATCACCAAGAGCCGCGATGCGGGCGTTTTTATGGCCCAGGAAACGCGAACCCCAGGCAGCGAATGCACGGGGAATAAATTCGAGGACTTGACGATCCAGGATTGCGGCGGAAAGGCCTTCCTGGTCAATGACGTGTCCTGCACCAATAATGCGGTGGCCGGCGTTCATTTTCTCCACAATGCATTTAATGGAATAGACGGCCAGGTTATCCGTCTGGAAACGGCGGCGGCGCATTGAGGGGCCAAAGGGGCAATCTTAATCTTCAAAATCAAGATGATGGAGCCGCCGGTGAAAGGAGTGGCCAAGGAGGCGCTGATCCGTTTTCTGGCGGAAAATGCCGTCCGTCGGCGCGTTCATTAGGGCGGAAGACAGAATTCTCCGGAGGCAGAGGCGTCGCGCTGAGACGCCCGGACGGCCGGCGCGCCGTCCCTGCCAAGGCAAACGAAGAGTTTTTTCGCGCGCCCAGGCCGGGTTTAGGCTGGACATGGACCACGACGATTGCGTAATCTGGAATCATAATCGCCCTGCAAAGAGAGTTGCCTAATATGAAGACGCAAGAGCCATCCCTTTTCCAAAGGGCCAAATTTCTACATAAAACTGCTTTCACCCTGATTGAACTTCTGGTGGTGATCGCGATCATCGCCATTCTGGCCGCGCTGCTGCTGCCCGCGTTGGCCGCCGCCAAACAGCAGGCCCTCCGCACTCAATGCACGAACAACCAGAAGCAAGTGCTCCTGGGCACCCACTTGTACTTCTCGGACAACAAGGATTGGCTGCCATTTTGCAACTGGGATGCAGGCAATGCACCCGGACAGGGCTGGCTTTACGGCCCGGGGGTGTGTCCCAAGATTGGGACCACTCCTCCATCCGAGGCGCCCAAGTCGGATTGGGCCGAAGGGGCACTTTGGCCCAACATGGGCAGTCCAATGTCCTATCTCTGCCCCAAGGACATTCTGAGCCAATTCTATACCCAGCGCAATAACCAGCTCTGCAGCTACGTCTGGGACGGCGCCTGTTGTGGCTTCGACACCGCCAATGCCTTGATCACCTGCAAGACGACCCAGATTTGGAGTCCGATGTGCTATCTCTTCTGGGAGCCGGATGACCAGGACGGCGGAGGCGCGGGTGAATTTAATGATGGCTCCAATTACCCGACCGCGCCACCCGCCGGGACGGAGGGAATCGGGCTGCTCCACAACAAGACGGGCGGCAACATCGCCCGGTGTGATGGCGGCGTTCAGTTCATCACTGCCACAAACTTCGCCGTGGATTCAAATACTCCTCTTGGAGCAGGGCCGGGGCCGGGTGGCAAAACGCTCCTCTGGTGGAGCCCGTTTTCGAACAACGGGCATTGATCCAGGCGGACAAGGGGAGTTGACAGAAATTGGCCATTGCGCTTATGTCGCTTGTCATTTAAAGGCAATGGGCATGGCCGACAATTATTTGACAACGACAGCGGCGGGCATTTGCCTGGCGGTGAAGTTGCAGCCGCGCGCCTCGAAGAACGAGATCGGGCCTTCCCAGGGCAACGAGATCAAGATCAGGGTGACGGCGCCGCCGGTGGAAGGCGCGGCCAACGAGGCGCTGATCCGTTTTCTGGCGGAAACGCTGGGCTGCGCGCGTTCGGCCGTGCGAATCGTGCGCGGGCAGAGTTCACGGCACAAGACGGTGGCGGTCGCCGGCGTCAGCGCGGCGCAAGCCAGGGCCAAGCTGGAGATTTAAAGCTTCGGAAAAAAGCGGCCGGCGGTGGCCACGGTGGCGGCGCTGAGTTCTTCGAGGGAACACTTTTTCACGTCGGCCGCGAGCCGGGCGATCTCGCCGACGTAAGCCGGCTCGCACCGTTTTCCCCGATGGGGCACGGGCGCCAGGAACGGGCAATCGGTTTCCAGCATGAACTGATCCAGCGGCGTGGCCGCCAGGGTTTCGCGCACGCCGACGCCGTTTTTGAAGGTGAGGATTCCCGTGAAACTGACCAGGGAGCCAAGGTCGAGGATCTGGCGCAATCTTTCCACGCTTTCGGAAAAGCAATGGAAAACGCCGCGCAGTTTTCCGGCGAAGGGCCGCAATTGGGCCAGGGTGTCGGCGAAGGCGTCGCGTTGATGGATGACGCAGTTCAAGCCCAGTTCGGCGGCGACTTCCAATTGTTGACAAAAGAGTTCGGCCTGCCGGGTCTTGTAACGCTCCAGTCCGGCCGGGTCCGGGGGCGGACGATGGTAATCCAGGCCGATCTCGCCGATGGCCACCACCCGGGGATGGGCGGCGAGTTCGCGCAAGGCGGGGCGTATGTCGGCCGGCGCGGCGCTGACATGGGTGGGATGCCAGCCGACGGCGGCAAAGACGCACGGAAACCGTTCGGCCAGGGCGATGGCGCGGCGGCTGCCCTCCAGGTCGGTGCCGATGGAAATGATCTTGGCGATGCCGGCCGCCTGGGCGCGGGCGACGACCTCTTCGAGGTCGCCGGCAAAATCAGGGAAGTCCAGGTGCGCGTGGGTGTCGTAAAAAACTGGCGTCATTTGTTCGTGACAAAATAAATTGCCGCGCCCGGAAAAACAAGGGCTTGCATTGCAACCGCAAATGAGGGAAAAAAAGCCATGCCTAAAACCTGTTTCCATCCCAGCCTTGAAGGCGCCCAACACGGCGCGAAAACATTGACCCAATTCCTGGATTACGCCAAAGCCGCCGGAGCGACCGGCGCGCAGCCGTCCAACTTCATGCTGGAAAAAGGAAAGGGATTCAAAAGCGCGGAGGAAATCCAGGACGCCTTCGCCTTGCGCGGCATGTCGCTGGACGGAATTTCGGCGCACTGCCCGTTCTGGGTCCATACCACGGCCTGGACCAGCAGCCCGACGGTGCGGCCCTTTCTGCCGCCGGAAGTGGCGCAGCAATCGGCCGCGGCCATCGAACAATGGAGCGAGGATTATCTGCTGCGCCTCATGGACCTGGCGGCGGAACTGAAGGTCAAGATCATGCCGATGTTCTGGGGCGTGGCCTTTGGCTGGGAACTGGCGACCGGTTATCCGTGGGGTTTCTGGAAGGGCGGCGATTACGACCTGCTGGCGGAGGGCCGCGAGAGGTTTGTCAAAAAAACGGCGCGGCTGCGCGGGCGCGCCGACGAGCTGGGCCTTTATCTGGCGCACGAGATTCATCCCGGCACGGCGGCCATGTGCGCGGACGACTTCAACCTGCTGGTGCAGATTTGCGATGGGGACCGGTGCGTGACGGTCAACGCCGATCCGTCGCATTGCTGGGAGGGGGAGGACTGGGAGACGCGGTTTCTCAAGGTGGCGCCGCGGATTTGCGCCTGCCACGTCAAGAACATTGTCGTCCGCCGCGGCCTGCCGCTGCGCATGATGGAGCCGGCCTGGCCGAAGCGGGCCATGCAGTTTGTGGACGTTTCGACGGGGGACTTGAACATGACGCGCTACGTGGAGTTGCTGGTGCAGGCCGGTTATCCGCAGCGTTACCAGGCGGCCATGGGAACCCGGACCGCGCCGCTGGTGGTGGAGGCGGAGAGCGCCTACCGGGACCTGGACGCGGCCAGTGCGGACGGCATCGCCTTCACCCGCGACCGGCTCTGCTTCCCGCTGGCCCAAGGCTCGTTCGAGGAGGGAATGGGCGCGGCGAAGGAGTAGCGGTGAAAGTATAAAGTGAATCCGGAAATCGTGGTGTTTCTGAAGAATTGATCAAAACACGGTCATTGTTCGAGGAGCCGGTAGAATTTGGCGGGGAGGGAAGGCGACGGATCGGTGAATTGGAGAATGCCGGTGGCGTTGGTGACGGTGGCCAGCGGTGTCCATTGGATGAGGTCGGCGGACCACTGGACTTGATAGACCTGGGCGGGCGGGCTGTTGATGGTGAATTGGAACTGATTGACACCCGTTGGCATTGGGGCGCTCAGGGAGGGATTGGCCAGGCTTTGTTGCGGGATGTCGTCCACATACGTGAACTGGTTCTGGAGTTGCTGGATGTCATTCAAGGCCGGAGAACCGGCGGAAAGGTCCAAAAGATCATGCCGGAGATCCACGTAATACAGCGGGGGCGCGCCGGCGGCGGCAAGCGGGTCAATGTCGGTGAGGGGATTCTCCGCAAGGTAGAGCCAGCGGAGAGAGGGCAGGGTGGTGATATTGGACAGGTCGGTGATCAGGTTGGTGGAGAGGTTGACCGACTGCAAGGAGGGCAGGCCGCTGAACACCGGAAAGGCGGTGAGCCGGTTCCCGGAAAGATCGAGGGAGTTGAGATTGGGCAATCCGCTGAGGGCGGGCAGGACTTTCATCTGATTGAGGTTCAAACTCAGATAATTCAACTGGTCGAGGCCGGAAAGGCCGGAAAGGCTGGTCAGTTGGTTGCCTGTCAAAAGGAGGGTTTGCAGGCTGTCCAGGCCGGACAAGGGCTGGATGGTGGCGAGCCGGTTGTGGGTCAAATCGAGCCAGATCAACATGCGCGCGCCGGAAACGCCGGCGATGTTGGTCAGTTGGTTTTGGGCAAGGAATAAATCCGCCATTGCGGGCCAGGCCGTTACGGGCGGGAGCGACGTGAGGTCGTTATTGTCCAATTGCACCCACTGCACGGCTGGAAGATTGGAGAGGCTGTTCATGTTGGTGAGGCTGTTCCAGGAGATGTCCAGCGTTTGCAGATTGGTCCAGGGGCCGATGCCGGTGGTGCTGCGGACATTGTTGGAAGTGAGGATCAACCAGTTCATTTTGGGCAGGCCGGCGAGCGGGGTCAGGTCGGAGACGCCGTTTCTGGTGAGATTCAGGGCGGACAAATTGGTGTCGCCGGCCAGGGGGCCGAGGTTGTCAACCTGATTGGAGGAAAGATAAAGGCCGGAAAGATTGGTTTTGCCGGCGAGGGGAGAGAGGTCGCTGACGCGGTTGCTTTCCAACACGATCCAATTGAGGTTGGACAACCCGGCCAGAGGGGAGAGGTCGGCGATGTCATTGACCGCGAAACCGCCGGAGAAGAGGTTGGTCATGGCCGCGGCGAAGGTCAGGTTGGCCAGGTGAAGGCCGGGCGCGTAGAAATTGGCCATGGTCCAGGCGTTGGACAGATGGTAGAGGGGATTGACGGAGGCGGCGGGGATGTAACTGAGGTCAAGAGTGTAAAGGTTGCTCATGCTTTCCAGAAAACCAATGTTGGTGACAAGCGTATTGTCCAGCGCGAGCTGGGAGATTTGCGGCATGTCCGCCAGGAAGTTGACCTGCGGGATGGGATTGCCGCTGAGGTAGAGGCCATCGAGGCGGGGCATGCCATCAAGGGCGTCGGCATTGGTGATCTGGTTGGCCCCGGCGTAGAGCCAGTTGAGGCCGGCGATGCCGGCGGCGGGGCTGATGTCGGTGAGGAGGTTTTGGGAAACGTCGAGAGTGGACAAGTTCTGCAACGCGGTGACGAAGGCGATGTTGGTGAGGTTGTTACCGTGGACATCGAGATCGTAGAGGTTGGTGTCGGCGACGAGAACGGCGACGTTGGTGCAGGGATTGCTCTCCATGCTGAGATCGTAGAGGTTGACCGCCAGATTGGTCACTGGTGAAACGTCGTTGAACTCGTTGTTGTTGATCTGCAGGTTCCAGATGTTGGTCAGGCCGGAAAGGAAATTAAGATTGGAGAGGCCGCAGTTGTTGAGGGACAATTGCTGGAGCTGCGTCAAGTCGCTGAACTGGCCGGCATTGGTGATGGGATTGTTGTTGAGGTCCAGGTAATTGAGGTTGGTGGCCAGTTCCAGCCCTTGCACGTTCGTAATTCCCTGATTTTCCAGTGTCAGGGTGGTCAGGCCGGCCAGGTCGGATTGCAGGATTCTGCCCAACGGAAGGGCAATGGCGGCGCGCACGGCGGCCTCCAGGGCTGCGTCGGCGAAAATCGCGGCGGGGTCAACGTTCAGCAGCGCGGAGTCGCTGTAAATGATCTCTCCGGGATTGTCGTCGCTCACGACGACGAAGTAGCTGCCGATGTCCGCGCCTTCCACGTTGGTGATGGTGAGGGTGTTGGTGAGAGTGCCGGTGACGCGGCCATCCGCAGTGTCGGTCAGGGGAGCATTGTTGAAATACCATTGGTAGTAGAGGTCCGGCGAATTGGTGGAGATGGCCGACACGGTAAAGACGGCGGTGTCGCCGCCATCCAAGCTCAAACTGGAAGGCTGGGTGAGGATGATGGGCGAGGGGTTTTGTGGAAGATAGGTGAGGCTGACACCGAGATTGAGGAGAGTGTTGACCACGTTGGATGCGGGCGCGCCGGCCTGCAAATAGAGGGTGTTGTAGCTCACGTCCACCGTTTGCAGACTGGGAAGGTTGGTGAGGGGATTGATGTTGGCGATGAGGTTGTTGTTCAAGTAAAGGTCGTTGAGATTGCCCATGTTATCCAAGGCATCGAGGCGGTAGATTCCGTTTTGGCCGAGGTTGAGGGTGTTCATTTGAACCAAGCCGGCCAGGGGGGCAATGTTGGTCACGCCGTCTTGCTGGGCGGAAAGATCGGCGAGATTGGTCAGGCCGGCCAGAGGGGTGAGGTCGAGCGGAACGGAATTGAAAGGGAGGTCGAGGCTCTGCAAGTTGAAGAGGCCGGCGAGCGGGGCGAGATTGGTGATGGAATTGGCGCCGAGGGGCAAGCTGGTCAGGTTGGTCAGACCGGCCAATGGCGAGAGGTCGGAAACCTGGCAGTTGTAGAGCGAAAGCGATTGCAAATTGAAGAGATCTTGCAACGGGGAAAGGTTGGTGACGACGTCGGAACTGAGAGCCAGGTTGTTGAGGTTGGTCAAACTGGCGAGTGGGACAACGCTGGTGACGCTGTTGTTATCAACGCTCAAGGTTTGCAGCGCGGTCAGGCCGGCCAGCGGCGAAAGCTCGGTGATGGCGTTTTGGCCGAGGTCCAGGGTGGTGAGGTTGGTCAAGCCGGCCAGCGGGGCGATGTTGGTGATGATATTGAGGCGGACAACGAAGTTGGCGAGGTTGGTATCCCCGGCGAGCGGGGAAAGGTTGGTGAACAAATTGGCCTGGAGGTCCAGAAAACTCAGGTTGGTGTTGCCGGCCAGCGGGGACATGTCGGAAATCATGTTGCCGGAGATTTCCAAATGCTGGAGCCGCCACAAACCGGAGAGGAAGGACATTTCGGTCAGGCTGTCTCCGTTGGCGGCCAGCCAGTCCAGACTGGTCACCCCGGCGAGCAAATCGGCGTTGGTGGGCGAAGTGTAGTCCACATCCAGACTGGTCAGATTGGGCATTTGCAGGAACGGGGCGAAATTGCTGACACCGGAGTTGCCATAAAGGCTGATGTTTTGAAGCAGGGTAAAATTGGTGAAGAAATCAATGTTGGTCAGGGCGTCCAAACCGAGATCCAGATTGGTGAGGTTGACCAGGGGGGCCAGGGCGGCGGGATTGGTCATGGCGGCATCGGAATAGAAGCTGAGGAACTGCAAATTGGTCAGGCCGGCCAGCGGGCTGGCATCCACAATATTATTGCCGGTCAGATAAGTATAGCGGAGTTGGTGGAAATTGGTGAGGAACGAGATGTTCGTCAGGCTGGCGAAATAAATATCAAACTCCGTCAGATTGGTCAGACCGGTGATGCCGGAGAAATTGGTCACGGGGTCCTCGTTCAGGGACAGAACGGTGAGGTTGGAGGCATATTCCAATCCCTCCGTGTCCTGGATGTTGTAGAAGCCGGCCTGGAGGTTGGTGAGTTTCAGCAGTTGGGCCTGCGTGAAGGGCGGGGAAAGCGGATAAAGAGCGTTGGCAATGGCCGATTGCAGATTGGTGTCAGGGAAAATGACCGTCTGGGCGCGAGCGGCGGGCGCGCCGAATAGAAGCGAAATTGCGAGGAGCGGAAGGGAAAAACGGAGGCTTGGGAATTTAAGATTCATACCGGTTTTAGATGTGGCTTCTGCATTCTGCGTTCCAACCAGATAGGCGTGATCCATAACCCAGGTTTAATGCAATCAAACAAAAAGAGAACGCGCCGATAAGGTGCATGAAAACTATCATGGCAGGCTGCGCGCTGCAAGTAACGACGAATCATCTGTCGGCTTAATGCAAAATGAAGGAACCGGTTTGATTGGTGCCAAGGAAGGCGCCCAGGGCGTTGGTCTGGTTTTGCAGGACGGCCCCATGCGCGACGGTGTTGCTTTTCCCGCCGGTGGCCTGGAAGGTCAGGGTGACAAGTCCGTTGGTGGTGTTGATGGCGATGACGAGGTGGTTGGTGGGGGCAAGATTGGTGTTGCCGGCGTCGAGATTCGTCAGGGTGCTGCGGCTGGCGAGGTTGGTGCCGATGTTGGTGTAAATGAGGAAACCGTTGGTCAGGTTGCCGTTCGTCAGGAGCAGTGTGGCGCTGGACAGGTTCAACACCGGCACGCCTTCGTTGGCCGTGTTGGTGTAGGGCGAGCCGGGCAGATTCGTCATGAAGTTGGTGAAACCCTGCGGATACAACGTCTTGGGAACCGCCGGCTTGATCCAATTGAGCGAACTGTTGGTGGAAATGTTTTGCGGCGGCTCGTTGGTGAAATAAATCCAGCCCATCAAACTGCCCCCGCCCGAATAAAGGGATTGGTAGAAGGGAACCCCTCCGTTTTGGGAGATGGGCGCCGACCAGAGGAAAGGCGTGCCGTCAGCCAGCGCGCCGCCCAAGGTGGACACGCCGCCCAGGGTGTTGGTGATGGCGGCATAACCGTAGCCGTCCGGGCCGGCCAGCGGCGCGCCGGGGCCGGGCGGCAGAAGCAGGGTAAATTTTCCGGCGTAATTGGTCGCGGGATTGGCCGTGGCGCTGAAAGCGGCACGGTCGGCCTGAATTGGCGAATTCCAGCCCGCGGCGGCATTGCTGATCGAGCCGCCCATAAAGGCGGCGGCGGGATTGAAATCCAGAAGCAGGGTGACGCCAATCTTTTGCCCGGCAACAGTCAGATTGGTTTGAGACGTGCCAGTCAAATCGAAGGAGCCGCTGAAGGAATTTGACGCGCCGTCCAGCAGCAGTTTGGCGCTGTAAGCGCCCGCGCTGTTGCTGAGGATGGTGACGGAAACGAAGCCGGAACTGTCCTCGGTCACGCCGCTGTCCGGGCAGAAGAGTCCGTTATAGCCGCCGGCCACGGCCAGGAAGGGATTGGTGACAAAGTTGGCCGACAGCACCAGGTTGGATTGCATCTTGAAGCTGAGAACAGGATTGTTGGAGATGAAGTTTTCGCCGCCGCTGGCCTCCCAGTTGGAGAAGAGCCAATTATGGCCCGCCGCCGCCGTGAGGGTGTAGTTGGTGCCAATGGCCAGCAGTTTGCCGTTTTCCACCGGGGTAATGCCGCCCAGGCCGTTGGTTTGGACGGTGAGGACGGCGCTGGGCACGTAGAGGAAAGAAACCTTGTTGGTGGGAGACTTGTTGCCAGTAGTGTCCACGGAAAAGGCCTCAAATACGTTGGTGCTTTGCAAGTTCGTCAGAACTGCCGTCCAATTGCTCCATGTAACGTTGCTTGGGGAGGCCGCCATCCAGGCGCCACCGTTCAGTTGATAGAGCACGTTGGACACCTGGACGTTGTCCTTGGCCGTGCCCGTGGCGGTGAAGGTGCTGTTGCTCCATCGCAGGTTGGCGGTGGGTGAAGTGACAGTGATGCTGGGCGGCGTCACATCCACAAAGCTCGCCACGAGGGTCAGATTCGACTCCATGGTGAAGGTCAACTTCGAATTGTTGGTGAGGAAACCGAACGGGAGATTCGTTCCTCCCGTCCAGTTGGTGAAGGCAAAGCCCGAACCGGGTGTGGCAGCAGCCGTCATGGAGTAGTTTGATCCAATCGCCAGAGACTGGCCGTTGTAATCGGGGCTGAACGTCCCTCTGCCATTGGTCTGCACGACAAGCGGGGCGGTCACGATGTAGAAAAAGCCGACGGAATTAGTGGGCGTGGAGAAGTTGGTGCTGGTGTCCACGGCGTAGGCGCGGAGGTTGTTGCTTCCCGCTGCCAAAGTCACGCTGGCGTACCAATTGGTCCACGAGTTGGTCGTGCTGGCCTGAACCCAGTTGCTGCCGTTCAATTGATAGAACACGGCCGCGACGGCCACATTGTCCACGGCCTTGCCGGTGACCTGGAAGAGGCTGTTGCTCCAGCGCTGGCCGGGCGCGGGTGAAATAATCGAATTGGTCGGCTTCTGCACGTCCACAAAATTGGCGGTGAAGCTCAGGTTGGATGCCATGATGAAAGTGAGGTTGGAAGAGGCCGTGTTGCTGCTGCCCGACCAGCCGTTGAAGCCGAATCCCGGCGCGGGTTTGGCGGTGAGAGTGTAGGGAAAGGCCAGATCAAGCCGTTGGCCGTTGGTCGCGCCGACGATGGAGCCGCGACCGTTGGTGGAGAGAGCCAGAGGCACGGGAATGTCGTAATTAAATTCGCGCGATTCGAGCGTGGAGAGATTGCTGCTCGTGTCGTAGGCCTCGACGACAACGGTGTTGCTGCCGGGAATCAAATTGGTCACGGTGGCGAACCAATTGGTCCATTGGTTGGTGGTGGAGGCCGTGAGCCAGGGACCGGCGCCGGCGGCGTTGGTCAAACTGTATTCGACAATCGCGACGGCCACATCGTCGCTCGCCTTGCCGGTGACCAGGACCGAGGAATTGGTCACGGCCGCGGCGTTGGCCGGGGAAGAGAAGCTGACGGCCGGCGGGGTGGTGTTGGTGGAAAAATAGAAGTTTAACTCGGCGCTGCCGGACGCGCCGTTGTAGCCGTCCAGCGCGACGTAATACTGCGTCCCGACCTGCGCTTCCGTGGGTACGGTGAACTGCACCAAGGCCCTGCCGCTGGAGCGGTTGGCGCCATTATTTGAGCTGACGCAGGTGAGGTTGCTGAAGGCGAGGTTGGCCGGGGCGGAGTTTGTATAGACGGCCAGGAGCGTTTCAAAACCGCTGTTGGTGGTGCTGATCTTGACCATGCCGATGGCTGGCGCGGTCCAGGTCCACCAGACGGAGTGGCCGCCGGCGTTGCCGGCGTGGTTGGGTTCGCCCGGTTCCTTGGAGGCGTAGGTGTTGGTGACGACGTTGGTGTAGCTGTTGGTGGAAATGACGGTGGCGTTGGCCAGATTGTCGTTGGCAGGGATGTTGGCGGTGGTTCCGGCCAGCAGGCTGACATCGGTGATGTCAAAGGAAGTGAGATTGCCGTAAGACGCATCGGTCGTCACAGCGAAGAGGAGATTCACCGTTTGTCCGGCGTAGGAGGAAAGGGTGTTGGATCCGGGGTAGGTGATAAAATTGGTCGAAGCATAAGACCAACTGCCATTGGTATAGGCGCTGGTCGTGTAGCCCAGTTCTTCCAACACGTTGTTGTTGGTGTCCGCGATGTCAATGGTGAGCGTGTCGTCGCCGTTGGGATCGGTGCTGATGGTTTGGTAATAGAGGCTCAAGGTGGCGCCAATGAGGTTGGTGGGAAAAGTGACGGTTTGATAGGCGCTCTGCGTCGCGCCGCTGTAGTTTCCCATGGAAAGATAGCCGCTGCCGAAAGTAATGCCCGAACCCGTCAGCACCCACGGGGCATAGCTTGCGGATGCAAACCCGCCATTCTGAATCAACTGGATTTGCGCAAACGCCGCCGGCACAAGAGCCAGGAGCAACAACACGGGCAAGAGAATTCGACACCTCATCGTCGCAGATTATCGCACAACGCAGGCGATTTGGCAATCGGCAAGACGCGCGGGCAGTGTCCTGATTCGGAGCGCACGCGCCCTCGCGTGCAGTCAGCGACGCCCGCGTCGCTGACATCGGTGAGATCGGGTTCAGCGAGGGCGCCGGCCGCGACATGCGAGGGCCCATATGCTCCGATCAATGAGATTCCGTCGGCGGGACGCCGACGGACGCGACCGGGACGATCGCGCTCCCCGGGGCGAAGTTAGCTGGACTTGAACACTACTTTTGGCCTGCCGGCAGTTTGGTCGGGCTGGGTGAATTTATCCATCAAGCTGGGAGCGACGGGAGAAGCGGGAACAGGCGCCGGTTGGGAGGCGGAGGAAGGACGCAGGGCTGAGTGCAGGGCGGTTTCAACGAGTTGCGTGCAATGGATGCGGACGGGCGGCAACGGGCCAAGGCCGGGCGCAAGTTGTTCGGGGGACATGGCCAGAACTTCCTCGGCCGTCTTGCCGCGAATGAGTTCGGTGGCCAGGCTGGCCACGGCGATGGCGGTTTCGCAGCCAAAACTCTGGAAGGTCGCGCGGTCAATTACTTTTTTGCCGGATTGCTCCTTGAATTTGATCCACATGCGGATGAGGTCGCCGCAGGCCGCGCTGCCGGCGGTGCCGATGGCGTCGGCGCCCTCCAGTTCGCCGAGGTTCCGGGGATCGCGCGCGGCGGCTTCGATCTTGTTTTGCAATTCGTCGGGATTGTTCATACGGCGTACTCCAGATCGTAACGGCGCACGGTAGGATCGGCTTCGGCGGACCAGGCGTCAATGCCGCCGCGCAGGCACCGCACCTGGGCGAATCCGTGGCCGAGGAAGAAGGCGGCGGCGTCAAGGCCTTGGCGGCCCTTGTGATCGTAAATGACAATCAGTTCCTCGCGCGGCCAGCCGCCCAGGATTTCCTGCATGAGCGGCTGGGAGAAGAAAACGGCGCCCTCGATGCGCGCCGCCTCGAATTCCTCGCGGGTGCGGATGTCCACCAGACGGACGGGGCCTTTTTGGCGGAGCGCGGCCAGGTCGCACGGGGCGATGAGCAGTTCCTGGTCCTGCTGGTGGCTGGTGGCGATGTGCCGGAGGACTTCGGACACGTCCAGACTGTTGCGCCGGCAAAGGGCCTCGACGGTTTCCTCGGGCTGAAATCCGCAACTGGCGCAGCCGCCGATGTGGTAGCGGCGGAAGAGGGCGCGCTGCGCGCCGGGAAAAACTTCCAGGACGCGCCTCATCGGGGTTTGCGGGGTGACGGAGCCGTTCATGAGCCGAAAAACTTCTGGATTTTTTCCAGCACTTCCACCAGGCGGTCCACTTCCTCTTCGGTGTTGTAGAAATAGAAGCTGGCGCGGGCGGTGGATTCGATGCCGAGGCTTTTCATGAGCGGTTGGTTGCAGTGGTGACCGCCGCGCAAGGCGACGCCGTATTGGTCGGCGACGGTGACGACGTCATGGGCGTGGATATTGTCAAGCAGAAAACTGACCACGCCGGCGCGGTCGGTGGCCGGTCCGAAGAGGCGCAGGCCCTTGACGCGCCGGAGGCGTTCCACGGCGTGGGCGGCCAGTTGCCGGTCGTGGCGGAAAATGACGTCGCGGCCAATGGCGTCCAGATAATCCATGGCCGCGTGCAGGCCGACCGCGCCGGCGAAATCCGGCGTGCCGGCCTCGAATTTATGCGGCACCGAGTTCCAGGTGCTTTGGAAGAAATCCACGCTGGAGATCATGTCGCCGCCGCCCTGCCAAGGGGGCATTTCCTCGAGCAACTCGCGCCGGCCATAGAGCACGCCGATGCCGGTGGGGCCGCAGATTTTGTGGCCGGAAAAGGCCAGGAAATCGCAGCCGATTTCCTGCACGTCCAGCGGGCAGTGCCCGGCGCTTTGGGCGGCGTCAACCAGAGTGACGATGCCGCGGGTGCGGGCGCGGGCGCAGATTTCGGCGACGGGATTGATCGTGCCGAGCGTGTTGGAGATATGGGTGAAGGCGAAGAGTTTGACTTTTTTCGCCAGCGCCGCGTCGAGTCCGCGCAAGTCCAGCAGGCCGTCGTCGCCGGTGACGGGCAGATAGGCCAGGGTGGCGCCGGTTCGTTGGGCGAGCAACTGCCAGGGGACGATGTTGCTGTGATGCTCCATCTCGGTGAGGAGGATGGTGTCGCCGGGCAGGAGATTCCTGACGCCCCAGGTGTTGGCGACGAGATTGATGCCCTCGGTGGCGCCGCGGGTGAAAATGATTTCGGCGGACTGGCGGGCATTGAGAAAGCGGGCGGCGCGGGCGCGGGCGGCTTCGTAGGCTTCGGTGGAACGGCGGCTCAATTCATGAATGCCGCGATGGACGTTGGCGTTGTCGCGCTCGTAAAAATGGACAAGGGCCTCGATAACGGCGCGCGGCTTCTGCGCGGTGGCCGCATTGTCCAAATAAATAAGCGGATGGCCGTGGACCTTTTGGTCAAGAACAGGAAAATCGGCTCTGGCGTTATCAAGGCGCATAGGTTCACAACATGCCGAGCTGGAGTTTGGCGGCATCGGAAAGCATGTCGCGGTTCCAGGGCGGGTCCCACACCAGATGGACGGCGGCTTCCTTGACGCCCGGCAGGGCCAGGACCTTGGCTTCAACATCCTGCTGCAAAATGGGGCCCATGCCGCAGCCGGGCGCGGTCAAGGTCATTTTGATTTCGACGCGGTGGCCGCCGTCGGGGAGGGGAAGGATTTGCATATCATAGACCAGGCCCAGTTCGACGATGTTGACGGGAATTTCCGGGTCGTAACAGGCGCGCAGGGCTTCATAAACCTGTTCTTCCGTCAACTGGCCCGGTTCGGGCGCGACGGTGGAGGCCGTGACTTCCTTGCCAAGGGCGTCGGCATCGGCGCCGGCGATGCGGGCCATGTTGCCATGAACGATGACGGTGAAGCTGCCGCCGAGGGCCTGGGTGATGACCACCGGGACGCCGGCTTGCAGAGTGACCGTTGTCCCGGCGGGAATAAGGACCGCCTGACAATCGCGTTTGATGATGACTTCTTCGTTCATCGTGGCGGGCAACGTACGCTGTGACTGTGGGAAAACAAGTGGAAAGACCTTGGCGGTGAAGCGGCGATGCAATCCCAGTTCGATAAATATGCGGGGATTTTCACCGAACAGTTGAGCAACAAAATGAAGTGGTTGATTCGGGCGAGGCGCCCGAAACCGCGCCCGCGGAGGTTGCGCTCCGCGGAAAGCCGCCAAGGTTTTGCAGTGCGGTTCTTCTGCGCAAGTGATCTCAGTCGGATGGACCGGAAGCGAGCGGGACTGCCCGGTAAAAGCCCGTGACGTTGTTCGGCGCATCCGGATCAACAAAGTCAATCGAACCGTTGACGACTTGATTGGTGCAAACCGCGGTCCAGTTCAAGAGGTTCGTTGAGTACTGAATGCTGAACCACGCGGCGTCCGGGCCGCTGGCGGCAAAGTGGAACGAGCGGTCGGCCAGGAAACCACTGACCGGCGTCACGCTGCCCGGATCGAGAATAATCGCCTCGGCACGGTGCGGGTAGCCCACCACATAAGCCGGCGGTGTATTGGTGGAAGGTTCCAGTGAAAGGACGACGCTTGATGTGATGTCGGGCGGGCCGTCATCAATGGGCGTGATGGTGATCATCGCGCTGCGCTGTCCGGCGGGCACGGTGACGAGGCCGGAGAGCGTCGCGTAATCCACTCCATTGCTGGCCGTTCCGCCAATGGCATAGGCCACGGTGACGTCGTTGTTGGTGCTGCCATGGCGACGGACGGTGAACATGGCCGATTTGGGACCGGTGTTGGTGACAAATCGCCAGACGGACGGCGGCCAACCCGACCACGTTGCCGGCGAATTGGTTTCAGCCGGCCAGACCCAACTGTTGGTGCCTTCAATGGCAATTGGATCAGTGGCCACAATGCTGACAACCACCGGCAGATTGGTGGGCGGCGGCAGCGGCGGCAGAATAGTAACTTGCACCACGGCGGAAGTGGTGGAGGCGCCGCTGTTCTCAGTCGCCACAGCCGTCAGGGCGTTCGTTCCGATGGGCGCGTTGGTCCATTCGAGGAAGAAGAGATTTGGCTCATAAATAACGTAATCCGGCCCGACCTGGCCGGGCGGCGGCGGCTGCGGAAAAATATAGTTTTGACCAAAGCCGATGCTGTTGCTGCCGTTGAAGAATTCGACGGTGGGAACGGAGCCGTCAGGGTCACTGGCATAGGCGGAAATGGGGATATTGACAGGAGCGCGGAAAACGGAGCCGTCCGCCGGGCCGATGATCCGGACGACGGGCGGCAGGTTGGTCAATGGTGGCAGGTTGGTGATGTCAACCGGAGCGGAAGTGGTCGAAGCGCCGCCGCCATCCGTGGCGACGGCGGTCAGAGCCACAGCGCCCAAGGGAGGATTCGTCCAATCCAAGTACCAGACTGGGCCGCCGCCAACGCCGTTGGTGATGACCATGCTGACAATGAGCTGGCCCTTGCCCAAGTCATTTGCGCCGGCGAAAAACTCCACATTGGTGACGGGGCCTTCCGAACCCGCAGCCTGGGCGAGGATCGAGATGTCAGGCGGCGAGTAAAACACCGCGCCCTGTTGCGGTGAGACAATTTGCACGGTCGGCGGGAGATTGCGGGTCACCGTGATATTGGCAACGGCGGAGGCGCCCGAAAAGCCCAGGTTGTCCGCGGCGACGGCGGTCAAGGCGAAGGAGCCTGCGGGGGCGTTGGTCCAGTCGAACCTCCAGAACGTGCCGCCGAAGGGGACAGGATCAGCAGGCGCATTGAGCGCGACAAGCTGGCCCTTGCCGAGGTCATTGGTGCCGGCGAAAAACTCGACGTTGGTGATGATGCCGCCCTGGTCAAAAGTGCTGGCTTCCATCAGAATGTCTGTCGGGTCCACGAACTCCGTCCCGTTGGTCGGTTCCCACAGAGTGACGACGGGCGGGATATTGGTCAAGCTGCTGCCCCTGATATACACGGTGTCGGTGTTTTGATAGAAGATGATGTAGTTGATGGGCGTCATCAGCGGAGAGGGCGCCAGTTGCAGGACAACCGACTTGACCGCGGTCGGCGGGAAGTTGGCGGCAGGGGTGATGGCGACGGTGTTGGAAGTCGCGCCGGCCGGGATGGGGATGAAATTGGAAATGAGGGCGTAATCCACGCCATTGCTGGCCGTTCCTCCTATCCGGCAATAAACGTTCAAGGCTGAATTGGTGTCGCCAGACCGGAATACGGTAAAAACACCCGGATTGGTCGGGCTGGTCGCGACTGGCGTCGTGGCTTGAATAAAGACCACGGGAATTTGCGGTTCGGTGGTTTGGGCCGGAAGAGTTGTGGCCGAAGCCAGCAGCACCGTTGCCAGAACCGGGAAAATCCCGGCCCTGCTGAAACGACCATAGGATTTCATGCGCATTGCTCCTTTCCTGCTTTGCGGTTCTCAAAAAAAGCAATTCTCGACACTCCAAAAAAACACTAAACCGAACATACACCGTAGTCAAGCTCCAAAATCAAAGCAGATACTTGGAGAACGGCTGTTGGTGGATGGCATCGCTGAACCGCAAAAGTCCAAGGTGCCGGCTTGGCGGCTACGCCTTTTCGGTTGAGACTTTGCCCTCGCCTTGCAGGCCTGCCAGCATGGCGTGCCAGGACAAGATGGCGCATTTGACGCGCATGGGAAACTTATGGACGCCGCCCAGCGC
>Ga0326727_10002924_pt1 | contig 56350 bp, 59 predicted proteins | sample MB2enrmetagenome_FD_207643 | JGI IMG/M metagenome (GOLD analysis project Ga0326727, IMG submission 207643) | Lab enriched peat soil microbial communities from McLean, Ithaca, NY, United States - MB29MY | ecosystem: Environmental > Terrestrial > Soil > Wetlands > Peat | place: USA: New York...
ATTTGATAATATAGAGGAAACAATAAGCATTACTGCACCTATTATCATTACAGCAAATCCCCATTGTAAATGTATTGTACCAAGAACTGCATCTGCTACGTCACTAAAAATTTTTATACCTTTAATATCTTTTGATACTTTATTGTGAGCATAATTAAAACAATAAAATGAGAACATTAAAATAAAGAGTGATAAACAACCAGTTATAATCAATAATTTGTAGCGTTTGACACTTATAATTATTATAGATATTATTGATAAAATAACTATAGGTACTCCCTCACCATATCCATTGTTAAAGTAGTTCATATCGCCAATTATAGGTAAACTTATAAAAGGTAAAAATGTGCCAATTGCTAAGGTTAGTGCTCCACACAATCCAATTTTTAATTGCAGTGAATTTCGATCATAAATTAATTGTTTATCAGTTTGATTATTTCCGGATGGTTTAATAAGTTCTGTATCATCGCTTGGTAATGTATTGTCAAGCATTGATCCGCAATGTTTGCATTTTATTGCATCTGGATGGATTAACTCTTTACAGAAATGGCAGGGTTTAGAAACTGGGATAGTAGATGATGATTGATTATCAATCATATTATACACTCCTTACAGTATATCTTCCTTGGAATACCTCGGTTGATATCGAAGCAGGTATGGGCCTTGGCCTTTTTTAAACCGTTTCGGTAATGCATCCCCTAATAAGATCATTCTCAAATTTGGTATGGTGTCCCTCAATTACCGGTTATTGAAACCCCGAAAAACCTATTCCTGTTAGTACCCAGCGGTTAGTTGATTTATCTAACGATTTTCCACGGCCTTTAAAGCCTTTCAAAGAGTAGCTGTATCTGGGGACAGCCTTTGAAAAGAGATTTTAGTGTCTCTCTAACTCTATTATCCCTTTCAAGGGCTGACCACTTCTGTTTACCTTATGCCATGTTTTCCTTTATTAATTTTTCACGATCTGAAGGTAAATTTGAATCCCATTTGGTGAGTTGGAATTCTGTTGAGTAAAGTTTTTTTTGATCAATTACTACAAAAAAAAGTAACAATTTTGCTGAACTCTCCAAATTCGGTTTTTTGGAGAGAACCTCAAATGAATTCCTAAACTTTTTCAATATTAAAGCTATCGTTGTTTTGTTTTCATTTTTTAAAGTATGAAACCACACGCAGTTACAATTTGAAGCAAGCATTTTTTCTAAATCTTTTTGGATTGAGGTGTCTTTAGGATTGTGCGCTTTCAGTTCAATAACCCATTCAAATTCGTCATGTCTGTCTGATTTATATGTGGCAAGATCAAACCTGGCACTTATTTCAGTTTTCCCTGAGAAACAAAATCCGTTCATAGTAGGTACTTCAATAGAAAAATCTATTTTATTTATAAGAAAATGATTTGCAAATAATATTTTTGATTCTTGCTCTGAAATCCTTATCTTGTCTCTACTTTTTGACCGATATTTAGGAAACAATAGTGTTTCATTTGATCTTTTGTCACTATTATACACGTTGTTAAGGTTAATCAATTTTATCGCAACTTCGCGACATGTATTTATCATATTATAGTTTCACCTTTTGCGCTGTAATAACGTAGTGATTAGACTCAAATGTAACGCAGTCGATTAAGCTAACTCACTTAACGTTGTAGATTGGAGTAATCAGGTCGAATTCTTTATCATATATAAATCTACATACCGGTACAAATCCACCTTCAACATTAACTAAAGCTGAGACATCAAACGATGACAATTGTCTTTGTTTAAAAGAATATGCTATATTTGATGAAACTGATTCAATATAATGGACAAATCTCATTGGGACGCCTCCTACCTGGAATTTACCTGGGAAAAACATATTGCAGTAGATATACTCTCTCCCGTTACCACTTGCACCATTATAAAAACATTCCGCAACAAATCCCTTATCAGGTATAATTTCCTTTGAATTAAGAGCAAATTGCATCACTTCTGCTTCTTCTTTTAAAGAACTTGGTGGTTTTAGTGCTTTTTTACCAGATATGCGTTTTGATATTATTTTATTTGCTTTCTCTACACGTTGTCGGATCACTTGAAATGCATTCTCGTAAATTACACCTTGAACATTATTGTTAACTACATTTGATGTTTCTTGGCTATTAACTACATTTTGTTTTGTCCCTGGTTTAACGTAAATAGCTTTTATATAACTTGAGTGCCTTTGCAGGTCTTCTTTGTTTTTATAAAAGTAAACTTCAAGTTTATTCCCTTTATTTTTAAGTCCAAGATAATTGTAAGTAATATCTTTAACAAGCGGCTTATCAAGCAATTTAACTATCTTTATGCCTTTATTATTTGAGATTACTTTGATATTTGATGTTAGATCATCCCATCTAACTTTATTTGAATTAAAACAAATATCTCCAAGATTGTTATCCATATCAGATTCTTCTTCCCAACAGGTTGGTTTAATAAATTTAAATTTTATACCCAATTCATTTGAATATGCAGCTACCTCATTAATCATCTTATTCAATTGATTAATTCTTTCCGTTGCCTCAGCCATCATACAGCCAGAAAGCACCATAGGCTGCATACTCCCACCCTCGTATCTACTTGATTCATCTTCACAATCGTTTTTTCTGTACAACAGCCAAGATTTTTGAGACTCTTCTAGCTTAAGAACGTCCTTGGAATGTTTATTTGTCTTTATGAATTCCACTAGTTTTTTATATGTTTCTTCCAGCTTCTTTTCAGTTTTTAGATCAACATCACCATAACATTGGTTGAGCTGCATTTGCCCTTCCGCCTTGGAACAATCGGCAGCATGTTCCTCGTCCGCAGCCATTACAGTTGATATTATAGAAAATACAAAAGCAGATGAAGCAATCATAAGGAAAAGATACTTGTGACTCATAAAAATTCCTTTATAGATTATTTCTGGACGCTTGATGATAATTTCATTTGGTTATATCACTCTCGCATTGGCAGTCAATAGCAATCGTCTTTCAAAGGGTATCTCTTCGCCCCACAATTGGTTGTACGCCTTCTCCTGGGCATTAGGTATTGTGCACCCTTGCTTTCGGAGTCTGTGGACTAGGAGGCCAAACCTCTTCTTCTGCTCCGGCAGGAGATCGTTATAGTTTGGTTTTTCTGGAGTGCAGCATATTTTAATCATATTTAACCCCGCTTATTGGTGATTATCGTGAATGATAACATACCGAGCAGACAGAATATGTTATAGCTGGTTTTTTTGATATTGGTGGGTAGAAAGTTTAAACAAACAGCATTGTGGTTAAACCGACTCGCCTATCATTCCGCTCCAATTTACTGGCTTTACATCTTGTCTTAGAAATAAGCCGTATTGTGGCTGTCTTACATATTTAGACTTTATACGAGTTTTTTTAGTTTCTGAGGTAATGAAGTCAATCAAGCTTACCAATAGTTTTAAACAACGAGACTCCATTTGCTTTGTGTCGTCCAACTGATCTAATATGTATTCTATCTTATCTTTTTTCTTTATCCGAATATTAAATTCCATTGATCCAGATTTTGAACCCATACATATGTAACCATAATTTGCAGTTGATTCTTTGCTTTCCAGCTTAACTTGATGCAGCTTACCTGCTTTTCTCACATATCGAGGGCTGCAATATTTGACCAGGTTTCCAATTGAATTGTCTTGCTTGAACCAGTTCTTAATTACTTTTGTAGACAGATGGTGCAGATCATCAATATACGAGATATCAAGTTGAATTACTTTATGGCTATACCGGCCTACAAATTTATGCAGCTTATGCATATCAATATTTGGTAGCCCTTCAAGTTTAAGGTCTAACAATACATCGCAATCTTTGTTACTTATATTTGCAGACGTAGTTATAGTAACAATCTTTTTACCATCTACAACATATTTAAATGTAAGTATATCATTATCAGTTGTTTGTTTAAGGCTATGATAATCAATATGCAAGTATTTTTGTGCCAAGCATTTAATGTCAATCAAGTCTAACTTCTTCATCATAACTATATATCTCGTTATAAATATCTTCAAATATTATCCTCCTTTGTCAGATAACGTATCAATCACATTACCTATAATCCTTCTTATTGCTAAATTACCTATTTTTGTGTTGACATTCATATAATATGAATTTCTTTATAAGACGCCGTTTTACTTAGCTATTTATTGATTTCTGGTTGACACGACTTGAAATACTGTTTTTCGACATATGTTCAAGCCCCGGAATACGTCTGGACAAGACAGTTTGACAAGCCCGGTTAGGCGGTTTATTTCCTTACCGCAATATTATTGCTTTTCATTTTAACCACGTATATATTTCAGTTGTTTTTTAATACAAAATGGAGGGCTTACAATGACCGAAGAATCCGAGACTGAAAATATTAAGTTTGATAATATCGAAATTCAAGATATCCCTCTGAGCCAGCTATCTGTTGACAGTAGCCAACCACGTAAACACATTGATAAAGCAGAATTGGATGATCTCATTGAGTCTATTAAAGAAAAAGGACTACTGTATCCCGTTATCTTTCGTATAGATGAAAAAAATAAGAAAATACTTGTATCTGGAGAAAGAAGGTTTAAGGCATTCAAAGCTCTTAAAAAAGTAACAATACCGGCGATGCTGATTAACAACGCTAAGTATGATGAAATAGCTCTTATTGACAATATTCAGCGAGTTGGTCTGCACCCTATTGATGAAGCCGAAGCAGTCACAAACCTTATGAACAAATACAAATACACTCAAGACCAGTTAGGAAACTTGGTCGGTAAAGCTCAAAATACTATTTCTGATATATCGCAATTAATGGAACTGACTTTAGAGATACGTGAGGATGCCAGAAAAAGAAAGAAGCTTAGCAGGAGTGCATTACTCAAGATCGCTCGTATCAAGAAGCCAGAACTCCAGCAGAAAGCATACGATACCTTGATCGCCGCCTTGTCTACTCATAAGGAAAAGAAAACCCGTACCAAGCTGTCTTCCAGCACGAAAGCTATTACCTTTGTAGACAACGGCCTAAAGGTTATCAAGAAACTTGATTTCAATAGCCTTGGAGAAGAAAAGGCTGAGGTTATAACCAAACTCGAAGAACTCTTGCAGGAGATACAGGGTAAGCTCGATAGTATGAAAGGGTAGAAAATATCGGTACACCGATATTTCTTGTTTATTATTTAAAATGGTTTTTCAGGAGATCCAGGACAAGCTTAAAAAATGGAGGACTAAGGATTATCGGTGCACCGATATTTCTTGCTGCTTATTCATAAGCGGTTTTGCTGAATATTTTGTCAAATTTTATATGGCGACCGTAGCCTTTAACCACATATCGCCACCAAGCTTCTGAATTTAGCCTGTACCGGCCTCTTGACTCTCTACGCTTAGCCCAATCTAGGTCGAAGCCTTGTGGACGCTTACAGAGGCTTGTGATTAGCCTCCAGTTATTTACTGTTTCCCTATATTTTCTGCAAAACTGGATTTCTGCAAGAACGGTCATACCCATATTATCTATATATTACTACCCACCTATATATCCTCCTCCAGCTTTATCATCCTCTGCAGAATAGAAAACAGGAGTGGGAGCTTTCCGATTATGGAGTCAGCCTCTTTCTAATTTTATCCTATTTGACCCAAAAACTGTACCCAGCTCCCTTTTCCATTGTCGAGAGAGAAATCGCATAAACTGGTAGTTATGCCAGCAGTCCTACTTACCTATGACAGAAAGAGAGAGGTATGACATTGCAAACGTAGATATATTGTGACTTGGTCATACCTGTCATACTTGTCATACCTTATTTAGAGAATTGAAAATATATCCGTTTCTCTCTCTCTTTTGGCATAAATAAGGCGGAATTCGCCATCACCGGAATAAAACGTCAGAAAAAGGGTGACAGGTATGACAGGCGTGACAAACCATAAATAATGCCGATTAGCATCAAATCTATTAGACATGATATTATCATCTCGGAGATATTGATGCTGGAAAGAGGATCGGCCATATGAATGGGAAATTATGTGCGAGTGGGACTGCTGCTTGTAGTTGTAAGACGTTGTTATCCGCAAATTGAATAGGTCATACCTGTCACACTTGACACACCTTTTTTCTGTTTTTTTTGGGGGGATATGGAGATGCTGGTAGGATGGTGAGGGGGAAGGCTCTTACGCTGAAAGAAATAATTTTAGAAAAACATATGGCAGGATGACTGTTACCATTATGCCATTTGGTAAAGTCATACCTGCCACATGCTGCTAATCACTGGCAATTGTAATTGCCAACCTTAAACTATTTCCAATCCATGTTGTCGAAACGCAAAAACTTTGCAAAAGATATGCGGCAGACTTTAAGGCTCGGAAACTTGTAAACACTAGATCTTTTGCCAAACATATTTTTTGACGATTCACGGTCTTTTAAATCCCATTTTTCGGGCAATACTTTACGCAAATTGATTCCAAAAGCTGTTTCGCTCCCAGGGTAATTATTTCCCTGTTTTTTGGTACTACTCACATAATCGTCGTAAAGTGCCTGGACAGGAACCGGATTCCATCCACAATCGGATAGTAATTCGCCTTTATGAAGTTTGTCGTACCACCATTTATACAAAGGCTCCAGGCTTAACAGCTTCTGATTCAATAGTGCCTCCGTTTGTGGAACATCCCTTACCTCAAAATTACTAATATCCGTCTGCAGGAGGTCATACAGCATAGCTCCAAGGCCACCATTTTCAATTTCTTTGATAAGTGCATCGAAATAAGCACGGTCGTTTTGACGGCGATCAGAAACGTCTAAGACACAATAGCGTCTTTCATCTGCCCCTGCCGGGACTACCCAGTCATTGTTTGATGTCATGATTATGTGAAGCATATTACGGCTCGTCTTGCCGTCGATGTGTTTGGGTACGATGAATAGTGTAGGTTCAGTGATAAGACCTTTTAAAACGCCTTCTCCCTCCTTGTTTCCAGCCCACCAAGCCTCATCAATATACAACATTATTGTGTCATCCAAATGTGCGTTAAAGTTGCCGGTTACTTGCGTACTGTTCCTGACTGCACAAGCGTGTTGTCCCAGAATCTTGCACAGATTATTCGCAAGGAGTCCTTTACCGACGCCTCTTCCACCTCTTAAGACAAGTGCGACTTCACCTTGTTTCCATGGTTCCTGAACCAAACGGGCAAGCCAATTTTTGACATAGTAGTACAGTTTCTTGTCACGGTTGCAAATTACATTAAGAAGATGCCTTCTCATCAACTCCCATGAGCCTTCGCTGGGTTTGACTGCAAAGCCCTGCCAAAGATTATAGTAACCTGGCTTGTCACCTTCGGGGGCCATGATAATTCCCTCAAACTGACGACGCTCTTCATGTTTCAGCCATGAGTCACCAAGTGGCATCATAATAGGATCGCCGTTTGATTTCTTACCAACTACTACATTTTTATTATTATAATAATTTTTAAAATCGCCGAACGACGATTTGTGCAATACACGTCTTTCAAGCAACTCGTCACGTGCTTCTAGGAAAACATACGTTTTGCCCCCTAAGCGAGACACAAAATGTTTCTTGTCGAGATCTTCGAGATACTTGGGAATCTTTTGCATACCAAGCGATATCGGACTCGTGATCTTGCCTTTATGCTTGCAGTTTGCGCATAGTTCAGGCCGTAAATCTGCGAATTTTTCGCAGGTCGTTGGTGGATAATTATGCTGCTCAATTTTCGCCTCTGTTTCCTCATAGCTATAATCAGAGTGCCCCTTTGACCATTCGTGGATGATCGACGGAGACTCTTCACAATGCCTCAACACACCAATTCCGTTGTACCATAACGGTTCCGACACTTTACTCGGTGTGTCCCTGATATGCTCTATAACTGGGCATTGTTCTGCAATAAGCGTGGCCTTTGCCTTAATTTGGACACCACTACTGCTCTTATCGACCTCAACCTTCGGAGCTGGTACTTGTTTTGCCGGTAATGCGGCCAAGGCGTCGTCAACTTTTTTTTCAAAAGAATCAAGTTCTACAGGTTCGCAATCTTGCAACAACGTTACCTTCTTGGGGTTGTCAGGGTCTTTAAGATTCAAGGTGCCAACAGTGCGCAGGATGCGTGAGGAGTCTGCAATGAGACCATCTTTATCAAGACCAGGCTCAATGGCGTGGACAAGCGTCTTTAGTTTTTTTGCCACTACCATCCATAGGGCGGCTGCTATTGCGGTTATCAGCGGCCAATGCGCATAGAGACCGTTTCCGGAGTTAACGATAGCCGGAATTGGTAGCCCTGTCTTTTCGCAAAAAGCGAGCAAAGCTGCTTTTCCCTCTGCCTGTGTCGGATATGGCTTACCAATGCCACAGTCGATATCAAAGAAAAAGTTTTTAAGAAATGCGGCATCTTCCTGTTTACGGCCGGATTTTTCCGTCCCAGGCTTTTTAAAAGTTGCCTGAGCCAAATACACCTGCAGACCCTTATTAACGTAAAAACTTATGAATTTGAGTGCTGCAATTAGTGAGATAAACCAATGGAACTCATTGATTCCGTTGCCATTGCCAGCATCTTTTGTCACAACGCAATAGTTCCCCGACTCTGGCATAATTTTAGATATAAAGTTTTTCGACTCCGTACGCTTTAAAGATTTTTTGGGTGTCGAAGTGGCCTTTTTCCCGGTAGGTTTACTTTTACTCATAGCTCACCCCCGCCATTAACAAGTTGCATGATCTCGGACATGCGCCATGCCGATATGCGTGGCCCCAGATGGTGTACTGGCGCGGGATAACGGCCTGTTTTGATCCCCTGATAAAAAGTCGATTTTGCAACAGGCACAATTTGCAGAACCTCCTTCAGGCGGATCAGCTTTTCTCCTACATGTTCCGGTTTCTTGATTTTGACGGCTTCTTTTACAGCCGCTGGGAGTCCCAATTCTTCCCCCCAAATCTGTTGGACTCCCTGACCCAAGGCGAGAAGTTCCTCACCTGCCCCACGCTGCTTAACTCCACTCGTTTTTCTGACTGCCATTTCCCCGACCTTTCTTTGCAGCAACAAAAAAAACCCGCACCGATACACATTTTGTGTATCAGCACGGGCTCGTTGTGTCCGTCAGTCAAATTCTGCCGGGGGAGTCGTTCCGTTGTGCTAATTTATATTTTTTTTACATCCGCGCCATTGCATCGTCGATGGTAGCAGCTCACTTTCCTTTATACTTCATTTCTATTTCCATAAGCAAGTCTTTTTCGTAACGCATGGTGAGCAAAAAAACGTCACCACAGTCAGGTACAAAATTTTTTATGGCGGGGTACACGTCTTCTCTGAAAATCTTTTGAAAATAGCTAGGCGGGATGAAATCCTCACTCTCATTTTCACCATCAACTTGTTCAACGGGCCTAACAGGGAAATTATCAGCACTAATACCACCCTGACGCACAAGCCATTGAAATTCACCAGTAAAGTATTTAACTGGTTTCTCATCCGGTTTTTTAGAATGGGCAGTAGCTAATCCTTTTCGTTTTATAGATTCATCACAAACTTTTTGAAGTCTTGCCCATGGAGCAGTACACCCACTTCTCCCGGTGTTAAGACCTTGGAACCCAGCCATTTTTCTCAACTTAACTTTGCCAATCAAGTCTTTATGAGTAATTTTTATAATTTTCATGTTACCTGTCTATAAAATATTATATATTAATTGCATCTAATGTTAAAAGCTGTTGATTCAGCAGGGAGTGCTATCGAGTGTTTGATTTTAATTCATCCAGATAATCTGCCCAAAGCTGCATCATCTTCTTACGCTCGGCGAGATGAGCCGTCCGGTTGTAAGCTCTGCCGTTCGGGTCTTTTACTGCGTGTGCAAGTTGATGTTCGATATAGTCAATTCTAACGTGAAGAACCTCATCAAGAATAGTTCTTGCCATTGCCCTGAACCCGTGCGCTGTCATTAAACTGTTGTCAAAACCCATATAGCGGAGAGCCGCATTGATCGTATTATCGCTCATAGGTCTTGATAAGGCTCTGCCCGTAAAAACATATTTACTATTTCCTGTCACAGGATGGAGAGCTTTCAGGATTTCCAAGGCTTGACTGGAAAGTGGTACTATGTGTTGCTTATTTGTTTTTGTTACAAAATATCGCCACTCTGCTGCCTCAAGGTCGAAATGCTCCCATTCAGCCTTCCTAAGCTCACCTGGCCTTACAAAAACTAAGGGCGCAAGACGTAAAGCTGACTTTACTATAAAACTGCCGCGATATTCATCAATTGCCCTTAATAGCGGATGAAGCTGTTTCGGTTCCGTGATTGCGGCAAAATGTTTTTTATCACGCTTGGACAATACCTCTCTGGGCTTAATGCTTGCCATAACATCAGTATCGGCCATTTCGTTCATAACAGCATATCTGAAAACTTGTCCACAGATAATCTTTATTCGTAATGCTGTATCAATCGCTCCACGGCTATCTACACGAATAATAACATTTAGCATATCAGAAGTTTTTATTTCTGAAATCGGACTATTCCCAACAAAGGGGAATACATCTCGTTCAAGACGGCTGATAACAGTATCGGAGTGGCCTTTTGACCATACTGGAAGTTGCTTTGCAAACCATTCCCTTGCTATTTTCTCAAACGTATTAGAGTCAATTTTCTTTTGTTCTTGTTCCCGCCCCTTCTGATCTTTTTTAATCTCGCAAGGGTCAATATCTGTTGCAATCAACTTACGTGCATCTTCACGACGCTGCCTGGCATCGGCAAGGGATATTTCGGGATAACTTCCGAATGCCAACCCTTTTTGTTTGCCATTAAAACGATATTGCAAACGCCACAATTTCCCGCCACTGGTAGTAACAAGTAAATACAACCCACCACCATCTGAAAGCTTATACTCTTTATCTCGTGGTTTGGCTTTTTCAACTTCTAGGGAAGAGAGAGGCTTAATCCGTTTTGGCATAGGCTATTCCTCTTTTGATGGTACCGTATTTTCCGTTTTGGTGACGTGCCACCAAAAATACCAACAAAACTATCGGATTTCAACCTACCATAATGGTCGTTAATGGACAAGAAAAAGAAAAAAGCCCCTGATTTTCGGGGCTTTTGGACTTAACCGGTCTTTACCGGACTATATTATGGCGGAAGAGGTGAGATTCGAACTCACGGAGGCTATTAACCTCGGCGGTTTTCAAGACCGCTGCCTTAAACCACTCGGCCACCCTTCCCAGCGCTCGGATTCCAATTCCAAATCAAAGCGGCATCTTCGTTGGCTCGTCTTCGGCTCCTCAACGTACAACCTGTACGCCTTCGTCGCCTCAATCCTCGCCGCCTTGATGTCATCTTTGATTTGAAACTGGAATTATTCAGGTTCTATAACACACTCTCTCCGGAAATTCAAAGGGTATCAGGAGATTCTCTCCAGCCCGCCCATGTAGGGCCGCAACACGGCCGGAACGAGTACCGATCCGTCCGCCTGCTGGAAGTTTTCAAGCACGGCCACCACCGTTCGGCCCACGGCAAGGCCCGAACCGTTGAGCGTGTGGACAAATTCCGGTTTGGCCTTTTCGTCTTCGCGGAAGCGGATGCCGCCCCGCCGGGCCTGAAAATCGCCGAACGTGCTGCACGAGGATATCTCGCGGTAGCAGCTCTGTCCGGGCAGCCATACCTCCAGGTCATAGGTCTTGGCGGCAGAAAAGCCGATATCTCCGCTGCACAGGGCCATCACCCGGTAGGGAAGTTCCAGCAGTTGCAGGACCTTTTCCGCATTGGCCGTAAGCTTCTCGAGTTCGGCCGCCGACTCCGAGGGATGGGTGAACTTGACCAATTCCACCTTGTTGAACTGGTGCTGCCGGATCAGCCCACGGGTATCCTTGCCGTATGAACCGGCTTCGCGCCGGAAACAGGGGGTATAGGCGGCATAGCAGATCGGCAGGTCGGATCGTTTGAGGATCTCGTTGCGGTGGATGTTGGTCACCGGCACTTCAGCCGTGGGGATGAGGTAGAACTCCGGGTCCGCCAGCCTGAAGAGGTCTTCCTCGAATTTGGGAAGCTGGCCGGTGGCGGTCATGGAGTCGCGGTTGACCATGAAAGGCGGCAGCACCTCCACATACCCATGCTGCTCCGTATGCAGGTCGAGCATGAAGCTGATCAGGGCGCGCTCCAAACGCGCGCCGGCGCCCCGATAGAGCGTGAAGCGGGCGCCGGTGATCTTGGCCGCCCGTTCGAAATCCAGGATGCCCAGCCCCTCGCCGATCTCCCAGTGGGGCTTGGCCGGAAAAGCGAACGGCTGCGGCTCACCCCAACTCCTGACCACCACGTTGTCGTTTTCCGAGCTTCCCAGCGGCGTCGAGGGGTCGGGCAGGTTGGGAACGGTCATGAGAACTCCGCTCAACTCGTCATCCACCTGCTTGAGTTCCTCATCGAGCGCCTTGATCCTGTTGGACACTTCGCGCATCTCCAGGATCTTGTCCTGAACCAGGCTCTTGTCCCTGACCTTGCCGATCTCCTCGGAGACGCTGTTCTTGACGGCCTTGAGCGATTCCCCCTCCCGGAGAAGCACCCGGCGCCGCTCATCCAGGTCACGGAAGCCCGCCAGGAAGGAGGCACCCCCGCGGGTAGCCAGGCGGCGTTCGGCCTCTTCGAGATTTTCACGGATATATTTCATGTCAAGCATCTGAAACACCTTTATTTTTAGGGATTAAAAGTGTATTTTTTAGCACTTGCACCACGCAACGTCAATGTATTTCCGGCTTCAAATCAAAGATGACATCAAGGCGGCGAGGATTGGGGCGACGAAGGCGTACGGAGTAGTACGTTGAGGAGCCGAAGACGAGCCAATGCAGATGCCGCTTTGATTTGGAACTGGAATAAAAGAGCTCAATGAAGCGGATACCTGCCCTGGCCATAGCCGTCATCCTGCTCGCCGTCATGCCGCTTTGTGCCCATGGCGGGGAGATCGTCATCAGCGCCGTCGGCGATATCATGCTGGCCGGAAAGTGGACGCCGTTCCTGAGGCAGAAGGGCTACGACCATGCCTTTGGCGGGGTGGCGGCGGCACTGGCCGACGGCGACATCAACCTGGCAAATCTGGAATCCCCCATCGCACGCGGCGGCAGGGAATTCACCTCCAAAAAATTCCGCTTCCGGGCCGAGACGGACGTGGCCAGGGCCGTACGCAAGGCCGGCTTCAACCTGGTCAACCTGGCGAACAACCATAGCATGGATTTCGGAGGCGGGGCGCTGGCCGAGACCATGGCCAATCTGGAAGCGGCCGGCATTGCCTGGATCGGCGCCGGCGCGGACCTGGCCGAGGCGCGCAAGATGGCGCTCTTTACCGTCAAAGGAAAAAGGATCGCCTTTCTGGGGTATTCCCTGACCCAACCGGTAGAGTTTTTTGCCGCGCAAAATCGCCCCGGCACCGCACCGGGCTATGAACACATCATTGTTCCGGATATTGCCCGGGCCCGCCAGGAGGCTGATTACGTGATCGTCTCCTTTCATTGGGGCAAGGAGGGGCGCAGCATGCCGCTTCCCTTACAACGCAGCATTGCCCACAAGGCCATCGACGCCGGGGCTGACGTGATCATCGGCCACCACCCCCACGTGCTGCAGGGCATCGAGCGTTACGGGAAAGGCATAATCTTCTACAGCCTCGGCAACTTCATCTTTGCCAGCAAGGGGACGGCAACCGGTCAGAGCGCCATCATCCGCCTGCGGCTGGACGACGCGCGCCGCGAGGCGGAAATACTGCCGCTGGACGTGCTGTACCGGCGGGTGGGGTTTCAGCCCCGGCTGTTATCGGGGAAACCGGCCGCAGACGTCATCGAACAGTTGAACGTCCTGTCCAAACCGCTCAATACGGAGATCAAATCCCAAAACAATTCGTACGTCGTGAGTTTCTGACATGAAAATCCTGTTGACCACGCTCCACGCCAAATATTCCCACGCCTCGCTGGCGCTTCCCTGCCTTGCGGCATACTGCCGGAACATCCCCGGCGTATCGGTCGTTATCCGGGAGTGGACCACCAACGAGCCGCGCGAGCAGTTGTTGCGCCATATCATGTCCGAGCAGGCGGATATGGTTGCCTTTTCCTGCTATATATGGAATATCGAAAAGACGCTGCGCATCGTGTCCGACATCAAGAAGATCGCACCGGACACGCGCATTGCCCTGGGCGGCCCGGAGGTGTCCTTCAATATCTTCGAGTTGATGCACGACAATCCTGCCATTGACTTCGTGATCAAAGGGGAGGGGGAACAGGTCTTCCATCAGTTGGCCACGACCCTCATCAAACACGGCGGCAGCAACCTGCTGGAGCGTTCCCTGGCCGAGATCGCCAACCTGTATTACCGTGACGGCAACGACATCACCTCCGGCCCGCTCGGCAAGCACTTCGTGGACCTGGACAGCATCCCCTCCCCCTTCGAGGCCGGATTGGTGGATCTGAAAAAACCACTGGTCTACTACGAAACATCCCGCGGCTGTCCCTTTTCCTGTGCCTTCTGCCTTTCATCCACCGAGGGGCACGTCCGTTCCTTCGGCATGGAACGCATCAAGAGCGACCTGGGCCTCCTCATGCGCCACACTATAACCAACATCAAACTGGTGGACCGCACGTTCAACTTTGACGCCCAGCGGGCCAACGATATCTGGGAATTCCTCCTGGAACACAACCGGGGCAGCCATTTTCATTTCGAAATCTCCGCCGACCTGCTGACGGAAGACAACCTGAACATGCTGAAGCGTGTGCCCCCCAACATGTTCCGTTTCGAGATTGGCGTTCAGTCGGCCTCGGAAACCACCCTGCTGCGGGTCGGACGCAAGGCGAACCTTGGCCGCATTTTCGATGCCGTACGCCGCCTGCGGTCCGAGACCGGCATCGAGCTGCACCTGGACCTGATCGCCGGGCTGCCGGGCGAGGATTTTACCGGTTTTCTCGCCTCCCTGCGCGCCGTGGCCGACCTGGACCCGCACATGATCCAGATCGAACCGCTCAAGGTGCTCAAGGGCTCTGCCATGCGGGAGATCGCAAGCCGCGACGACTATCATTTCTCCGGCTTTCCCCCCTACACGATCCTGCGCAACCCGTGGCTCAAGTTTGCCGATATCAGCCGCATCGAAACCATTGGGCGCCTTCTGGACCTGTTTTACAACCACGGTAATTTTTCCACGGCCCTGAGGTTGCTGCGGCGCACCATCGACACGGCTTCGCTCTTCGACCGCCTGGCGCGCCAGGCCGGCAACGACAACCTTTCCGGCTTTTCCACCCGGCGCACGTACGAACTGTTCGCCCGGTTGGCGGGACCGCTGGTGGACGACGCGACGCGGCGCCTGCTGAACGACGCGCTCTTTTTCGACTACTGCCGGCAGGAGATGCCGTTGATGGGCAAGCTCCCCTCCTTCGCCGCCGAGCGCCAGGATGAATGCGCCTGGCCGGGTCCCCGCGAATTGCCGGTCCAGCCGGAACTGCCGGCAGACAGCCGGGTTAAGGCCTTCCGCTGCACGTTTTTGAAGGATTATCGCCGCGAGGAGTGGAAAAACGGGACGGTGAGCATCACCTTCATGTATGTATCCGGGGCCGGCCGCGGCCTGCTGGTGACGGTGGTGTAGCCAATCCCCCTCCATTAAAGAGGGGAATGGTCCGAGCCTTCAGGAAACATATCAGGGGCGCTGCTTGCCGCGCCCGCTTTTCAGACACACAAATAAGGGCGCAGCGAGCGGCGCCCCTACAAAAGCCCAATCAAGAAAAATACAATCATTCCAGGGTACTAATACAACAGATACCTGCTCCGCACCTTCCTGAACCGCTCAAGTTCCTTATCCCAGCGCCGTGCCACATCTAGGGGGGTTACCCCCTTCTGTCTCAGCAAGCGCCATGCCTCCCGGTCCCCCACCTCGATGCCGAATCCCTCATAGACCTTGAATTCGCGGGGATGTGTCTCGCAGAAGGCCTGTGCCAGGTGCAGCCCGGCCAGGATCGGATCGAGCCGGTCACGCTCCAGGCTGGCGACGCAGACACCAAAACACTGTTTCCCGCGATAAGGGTGTCCGGCCGCGGTCGGCACAAAACTGCACGGCGTAAAGGTGATGCCGGGGATGTCGCGGCCGGCCAGGTTGCGCGCCACTGCCGCGCCATCCGCCCAAGGTGCGCCGTAGGCCAGGAAGGGGCGTTCCGTTCCCCGTCCCACCGAGAGGTCGGCCGATTCCAGCGGCCCCAGGCCGGGATAGAGGATGGCGGCCGAGAGGCTTTTCATGTTGGGCGAGGGATTGACCCAGTTCAGGCCGGTGTCGTCGAAGAACATATCGCGCCGCCATCCCTGCATGGGGATGACGGTCAGACGGCAGCCGATGCCGAATTCCGTGTTGAAGAACAGCGCAAGTTCACCGATCGTCATGCCGTGACGGGTGGGGATGGGATGGATGCTGGTGACGGCGCCGCAACCATCGGCCCTTTCGGGCAGTATCGTTGCCGGGATGGCGCCCCCTATCTGCTCCCCTCCCAGCGGATTGGGGCGGTCGAGGACCACGAAGGGGATGCCGGCCTCCCTGGCGGCGCGCATGGCAAGGGAGAGGGTGCCGATGTAAGTGTAAAAGCGGGTGCCGATATCCTGGATATCGAAGACCAGAATCTCCACTCCTCGCAGCATGTCGGGTGTGGGGCGGCAGGTGGCGCCGTAGAGGCTGTGCACCGGCAGGCCGCTGGCGGGGTCGGTGGATGATGAGACCTTTTCGTCCGCTTCGCCGCGAATGCCGTGCTCAGGGCTGAACAAGGCCGTCAGGCGGACACCGGGTGCCCGGCTGATGATGTCGATTGTGCTGCGGCCGTTGCGGGAACGGCCGGTGTGATTGGTGATCAGGCCGACCCGCTTTCCTTGCAGGATGTCAAAACCGCGCTGTTCGAGCACGTCGATGCCGGGCAGGACCGGGTCGCCGGCAGCCAGCAGGTGCGATGGGAGGCACAGTGCAACCAGGATGGACAGAATACCCAGGACGACGGCCATGCCGCCGTTTGGGTCATTCACCGCTCCCCTCCCCCCAGGAGACCGGCTCCATGGTAACGCGGCCGCCCAACTCGGCCAACAGGGCGTCCATATCCTCCACGAAGCCGGGCATGACGGCAATGCGGATGATGCCGGCCGCATTGTCCACCGTACTCATGGTGTTCATCCCCTCATAGGCCTCCAGGATGAACTTGAGGTAGACCATGTCGCGGTGCTTTACCCGAAAATAGCGGCAGATCGCATCAGACATGACGGATCCGCAGGATAAAGCCATGAGCGCGAAGTCGAAGCCGCATCACGGAACCTGCTCTCCCTGGATGGCCACCTTGCCCGCGCGCCCGGCGAGCTCGCCCATGAAAAGCCGGCATGCCGGCACGTTGGCAACCCGGTGCGCCGCCTCGCCCAAGGTGATGCAGCGAATACCCTCTGCCGCAAAACGCTCCAGCAGGCGCACGAAGGAAGTCCGGATGGCGCCCCCCTCCAGTTCGGCGTGGATGGTCAGCACATTGAGCCCGTCCTTCATCTGGGCAAGATAGTAGTCGTGGATGTTTCCGGGAGTGATGCCGTTCTCGCCCAGGAGTTCGTCGGCGGTCGGCAGGGTGGTGGGGATCTGCAGGGTACGGAAACGGCGGCCGTCCATGACCGGGTAGAAAGGGTGCGTGCCGCGCCCGTCGCTGCAATAACTGAGTCCCATGGCGTCCTGCACCTCCAGGGAATCGCTTGATACGGTCCACCCCGGCGCTGCCGTGGTTTCGGCGCGATGCCCCAGGATATCCTCGAACTGTGCGCCGGCCAGGCCCAGTTCCATGGCAGTCAGATGCTTGGGAAACCAGGGGAGATAATCATGCCATTTGACGTGATCCCAGCAGTGGATGCCGACCTCGTGGCCACGTTGTTCCGTCTCCCGCAGCACGCCGGGAAAGGATGCCGCAATCATGGGCGCCGGCAGGAGCGTGCCGTACAGCATGGTTCTGATGCCATAGGCCGACGGAGCCTTGGTGCGCAACATCTTTCTCAGGAATCCCTTGCGGGTGAAGATGCGGCGGATGGCCTTGCCCGAATTGTCCGGTCCCATGGAAAAATAAAAGGTGGCTGAAACCCCGAAACGGGCCAGATCCTCAAGCAGGGCCGGCACGCCGTCACGCGTCCCGGCATAGGTATCCACATCCACCTTCAATGCAACGATCTTTTCAGCCATGAGCCGCTCTTTCCCTGTGTTATTGCTCTATCGCCGGAGTTTATCAAGGTTTGACGGTCGTGTACAACCCAAATATGTTTCAGTGTTCCGTACGGTTATTCCGGTTTCAAATCAAAGATGGCATCAAGGCGGCGAGGATCGAGGCGACGAAGGCGTACAGGTAGTACGTTGAGGAGCCGAAGACGAGCCAACGACAATTTGCAAAGCAAATTGGACCGCGAAGGCGCCCGAGGGGTGAGGCCATCGGCCGAAGTCACAATTTGCAAAGCAAATTGGACCGCGAAGGCGCCCCGCAAGGGGGAGGCCGAAGGCCTCGTCAAGATGCCGCTTTGATTTGGAATTGGAATTAGTCGTGGGAAGTAATTCCTTTGCTATTTTGGCTGGTGCCAAGGCGCGGCGACGCAGGTGTAGCTGGGTCTACATCAACAAGCCGCAACGACGGCAGCGGTCAAAAGAGCCGGAATTACGAGTACGAATTAACCGCACCGAACACTATGGCCATCTTGATGATTTCTTGATATCGAAGCCAGCAATATTGATGTTTTTTTGATAGTGCAGGTGATATATTGTCAAGCTTGTATCGCAAGGTACGCTGGATTTGAATATTCTTACGCGGCCATGGCACGGGCCGCCTTTCGGGAGACTCTGCATGGATCCGGAAAACGGTCCCGCCGGCGACGGCATTTTCAGGAAGATCACCCGCGCCGTATTCGGCGATCCCAAACTCATCAAGGACCCGCATCTCTTTCACAAGATGTCTCTGATCCCTATCCTGGCCTGGGTCGGCCTGGGAGCCGACGGCCTTTCCTCCTCGGCCTACGGCCCTGAGGAAGCCTTCCGCGCCTTGGGGACGCACACCTACCTGGCTATCCTGCTGGGCCTGACCACGGCCGTCACCGTCTTCATCATCTCGTACGCCTATTCGCGGATCATAGAGCACTTCCCCCACGGCGGCGGCGGTTACATCGTGGCGACCCATATGCTGGGGGAAAAGGCGGGCGTCGTCTCCGGCAGCGCCCTGCTGGTGGACTACGTGCTGACCATTACCGTTTCCATCGCGGCCTGTGTTGATGCCATGTTCAGCTACATCCCCCAGCATTTCCACCATTACAAGGTCCCTTTCGCCTGTTTCCTGGCAGTGGTGCTCATTATCCTGAACATCCGCGGGGTCAAGGAATCCATTTCGGTACTTGCGCCCATTTTTGCCGCTTTTGTCATTACCCACATCATTATGCTGCTGGACGGCATCTTCACCCATACCGACCGCTTTGCCCCACTTACCCGGGATTTTCAAGGCGGGCTCCATCACGACCTTTCCACCATCGGCGTCTTCGGCATTCTGCTGCTGTTTCTGCGGGCCTATTCTCTGGGCGGCGGTACCTATACCGGAATCGAGGCGGTCTCCAACGGCCTGCAGATCATGCGCGAACCTCGGGTACAGACCGGCAAGCGGACCATGATCTACATGGCTACCTCCCTGGCATTTACCGCCGGCGTACTCTTCCTCTGCTACTCGCTGATCGGCATCAAGCCGGTCGAGGGAAAGACCCTCAACGCCGTGCTGGCCGATGGCCTGTTCAGTAACTGGCCGATGGGCCATGCGGTGGCCTTTATCACCATCTTCTCAGAAGGCGCCCTGCTCCTGGTAGCCGCCCAGACCGGTTTCGTGGATGGACCGAGGGTCATGGCCAACATGGCGGTGGACTCCTGGTTTCCCCACCGATTTGCCGCCCTTTCCGTCAGGCTGACCATGCGCAACGGCATCATGCTGATGGGCACGGCGGCCATTGCGTTGCTGCTCTATACACGGGGGTCGGTCGATGCGCTGATCGTCATGTACTCCATCAATGTCTTCGTAACCTTCTCCCTTTCCCAACTGGGCATGTCGCGCTTTTTCATCCAGCGCCGCAACGAAGATCCCAAATGGCTCCAACATCTGAGCATTCACCTCATCGGCCTGCTGATTTGCGCCACCATCCTGGTCATCACCACGGTGGAGAAGTTTGCCGAAGGGGGGTGGCTGACCCTGCTGATCACCTCGGTGGTTATCGCCCTCTGCTACCTGATCAAAGGGCATTACACCAGGGTCCGCAAAGCGGTTTCTCTACTGGATGAGCAACTGCTGGATTTTCCCACCAGCGGCCCGGTCAATACCGCCCCCCTGGACAAAAAAGCCCAGACCGCCATACAGTTGGTATCCGGTTACAGCGGCTTTGGTGTGCATACCTTGCTCTCCATCCTTACGACCTTCCCCAAGACCTACCAGAACATTTTGTTCGTCTCGGTGGCGGTGGTCGATTCCGGCTCGTTCAAGGGCGCCGAAGAGATGGAGGCCCTGGAGGCATCAATCAAGGCCGGCCTGGAGAGATATGTCAACCTGGCGCGCCGGCTCGGTTTCGCTGCCGGCTACCGTATGGCGGTGGCGACGGATGTGGTGGAAAGCGCCGTAGCCCTCTGTAAAGAGGCTGCAGAGGAGTTCCCGCGTTCGTCGGTCTTCACCGGGCAGCTCACCTTCAGGCTGGAGAAATTCTACCACAGGATGCTGCACAACGAGACCGCCTTTGCCATCCAGCGCCGCCTGCAGTGGGAGGGCCTCACCACGGTCATCCTGCCCATACGGGTAAAAACCTGATAACAGTAACGAACCATTCCACCCTCCTCAACGAGACTGAGCCCATGCCCGCTAACGGCGACGACAACCGCCCTTCCCCCGAAACCCTCCTGAAGCTTGCCAAGGCGGAGGAGGCCGAGGCTGAACAGGCAAAACAGGGAAAGCTGAAGATCTTCCTCGGCTATGCCGCCGGGGTCGGCAAGACCTACGCCATGCTGGAAGCCGCCCGCCAGCGCAAGGGCGAGGGGCGGGACGTGGTGGCGGGGTATGTGGAATCCCACGGCCGCTCCGAGACCGATGCCCTGTTGGCAGGCCTGGAAGTCATCCCCCGGAAGGAGTTCATCTACCAGGGGGTGCGGCTCACCGAGATAGATCTGGACGCAGTGCTGGCGCGCAAGCCCCAGATCGCACTGGTCGATGAACTGGCCCATAGCAACGCTCCTGGATCGCGCCACGAGAAACGCTGGCAGGACGTGGAGGAACTCCTGGCCGCCGGCATCGATGTCTTCACCACGGTCAATATCCAGCACTTCGAGAGCCTGAACGATGTCGTGGCCCAGATCACCGGTGTGACCGTACGCGAAACCCTGCCCGACCATCTGCTGGATACCGCCTTTGAGATCAGGCTGGTGGATATCCCCCCCGAAGACCTGCTGCAACGCCTCCATGAAGGCAAGATCTACATCGCCGACCAGGCGGCCAAGGCGATTGAGAAGTTTTTCAGGCCGGGCAACCTGATGGCGTTGCGGGAGCTGTCGTTGCGCCGCACCGCCGCCCGCGTGGACGACCAGATGCGGGCCTACATGGAAACCCAGGCCATCACCGGCCCATGGGCCACCACGGAACGGCTCCTGGTCTGCATCAGCGGCGGCCCGTACAGTGAAAAACTGATCCGCGCCACCTGCCGCCTGGCGGAAGATTTGAAGGCCCAATGGTACACTGTCAACATCGAAACACCGGTAAGCGACAAACATGCCCGGCAAAACCGTGAGCATGTGTGGCGCGACCTGCGCCTGGCCGAAAGCCTGGGCTCCCAGGTAGCCTCCGTCACCGCTTCCACGGTTACCGATGCAATCCTGGATTATGCCACGCGGCACAATGTCACCAAGATCGTGATGGGCAAACCGACCAGGCCGCGCTGGCGCGAACTGGTTACCCCCCCTGTCGTGGACCGGGTCATCCGCCACAGCGGCGCCATAGATGTGGTGGTGGTCAGCTTCGGATCGGCGGAAAAGCCTGGCCGGCAAGCGAAACAAACAGCACAGGGCACGTTCGAGTTCCGCGGCTATGCTGCGAGTCTCATGCTCGTCGCCGCGGTTTCCGTGGTTTGCGAGTTTTTGCGACCCCTGCTGGACCCCACCAACATGGTCATGTTCTACCTCCTGGCGGTGGTTGTCGCGGCGGTTCGACTCAGCCGAAAACAGGCCGTCGTCACCTCCCTTCTGGGGGTGCTGGCCTTCGATTTCTTTTTTGTCCCGCCCCGCTTCACCTTTGCCGTGGCCGATCCCCAATACCTGATCACCTTCGTCGCCCTGTTCACCGTCGGGTTGGTCATCAGCACACTGGTGGCCCATTCGAGGGAGCGGGCAGAGGCGATGCGCACCCGTGAGCTGCAAACCGCAAGCCTCTACTACCTGAGCCGCGACCTTGCCGCTGCCGCGGATATCGGCGCCGTTATGAAGGCCCTGATCAGGAATGCGGAGGAGGCTTTGAACGCACGATTGGCCCTGTTTTTACCGGAAGGGGAACGGCTCGACGTCATGGCGGCCAGCGACGGCCTGACCATCGACGCCAAGGAACAGGCCGTGGCCGACTGGGCCTTTCGTAACCGTCATCCGGCCGGGCGCGGGACCGATACGCTCGTATCCTCCGACCTCCTCTATCTCCCCCTGCAGACCCCGGCCAGCGTGCTGGCAGTCATGGGGGTGCGCCTGGAAAATGACATTGAGTACCGCTCCACAGAGAACAGGCGACTGCTGGATGCCTTTGCCACCCAGGCCGCCATGGCCATGGAACGGGTACAGTTCTCGCGGCAGGCCGAGCAGGCCCAGATACTCCAGGCCAGGGAAAACCTGGAGCGCGCCCTGCTCAACTCCATCTCCCATGACCTGCGCACCCCCCTGTCATCCGTCACCGGCGTCCTCACCAGCCTCCGGGACGAAGGAGCCCACCTGAGCGACCAGGCCCGCCGGGTACTCCTGGATACCGCCTGTGGCGAGGCCGAACGCCTGAACCGCTTTGTCGCCAACCTGCTGGACATGACCCGTATCGAGGCCGGTGCGGTCAGGTTGAACCTTGAACCGTGCGATGTGCAGGATCTGGTGGGATGCGCCCTGGCGGTGTTGGAGACACGCATCGGAAACAGGGAGGTGTCGTTCAGGATGCTTCCGGTCATGCCGTTGGTACCCATGGATCTGGTCCTGATGACCCAGGTCCTGGTCAATCTTCTGGAAAACAGCCTGAAATACTCGCCGGATGCCAATCCGATCGAGATTGTCGCCACTACCGACGCAAACCGGGTTATCATCGAGGTTGCCGACCATGGCCCCGGCGTTCCTGAAAAGGATCTCCAACGCGTTTTCGACAAGTTCTACCGCATTCCGGTCCCCGAGGGGGCCGGAGGGACCGGCCTGGGACTTTCCATCTGCAAGGGGATCGTAGAGGCGCACGGCGGCACGATCAGGGCGGAGAACCGGCCGGGCGGAGGATTCAAGGTCGTGATACATCTGCCGCTCAGTTCTGCGGAAGGATGAAACAAGGTTTATAAAAAAAGGAGGATGCCGTATGATGAAACTGACGTGGGACGAACATTTCAGCGTTGGCGTAGTGACGATGGACAAACAGCATCAGGTGATCTTCGACCATATGTCGGCCGTCAGCTCGGCGCTGGAGGAGAAGGCCCCCCGTTCCAGGGGCGCACAGCTGCTCGAAACGTTCGATATCTACTGCAAGATGCACTTTTTCGAGGAAGAACGGCTCATGGATGAGATGCAGTATCCCGCTCTGGCCGGCCATCGACGTCAGCATGACCTGTTCGTAAGCAACCTCGAAGGGTTCATGGCCCAAAAGCACCAGGGGCTTGATGATTTTTTAGCTATCCGGGACTGGTTTCTCAGACATATCATTCAAGAGGACATCCCCTACGGGGCGTTCAGGAAAGACCATCCCTGAGGGGGCTAGCAACAATATTTTGTTCAATTTATTATTACTAGTACCATGTAACATTTAAAGTTACGTATCGAGTCCCCTCCCCCAGCGGGTGGAGGGTTAGGGAGGGGGAAACAGGCGCCAAATTCAACTGAGCCCCCCTCCCAGCCTCCCCCTTTAGGCCCCAGAGGGTCCGCTGGGGGGAGGGGTCGTTTCCGAAATTATTAGTGTTACAAGGTACTAGCCTCCCAGAGAAAGGGCACGCGACATGGCCGATGAGAAGGGCTCCCTTTTGCCCCGCATCCTGGTGATCGACGACGAACTGGCGATACGCCGTTTTCTGCATACTGTTCTGTCCAGCGAGGAGTTCCTGCTGCACGAGGCGGAAGGTGGCCATAGCGGGCTGGCGGCTGCAGCCGCATTCCGACCGGACGTGATCCTGCTTGACCTGGGATTGCCGGACCTGGACGGGATCGAGGTCATCACGCGAATCCGCGAATGGTCCCAGGTCCCGATCATCGTGCTCTCGGTGCGGGAGCGGGAAGACGACAAGATCGCCGCCCTGGATGCCGGCGCCGACGATTATCTCACCAAGCCGTTCGGTGTCGGCGAGTTGCTGGCCCGCATCCGGGCCTCATTGCGCCGAACGCTCCAGCAGGCTTCGGAACCGGTCTTCGCCAGCGGCGGGCTCACCCTCGACCTGAACCTCCGCCAGGTGGCCGTCAACGGCACCGAGATCCAGCTGACTCCGACCGAGTACGACCTGCTCAAACTGCTGGCCACCCACGCCGGCAAGGTGCTGACCCACAGCCAGATACTCAAGCAGATCTGGGGCATCGCTTACCAGGAACAACCCCACGTACTGCGGGTGAACGTCAGCAACCTGCGCCGCAAAATCGAGGAGGACCCTTCACGCCCCCGCTACATCGTTACCGAGCCGGGTGTGGGATACCGGCTCAAGATCATCGAGTAATACCATGACCAACTGGCTTTTACTACTGGTCGCCCTGGCCGTCATCCTGCTGGGGGCGACCGTGTTCACGAACGGACTGGAGTGGTTCGGCAAGAAGTTGAACCTGTCGGACGGCGCCGTGGGGAGCATCTTTGCCGCCGTCGGCACCGCCCTGCCCGAGACCCTGATACCCATCATCGCCATCCTGTTCGGCTCCAGGGCCGCCGGCCGCGAGATCGGCGTCGGCGCCATCATCGGCGCCCCCTTCATGCTGGGCACCCTGGCTTTCTGCATCAGCGGGATTGCGGTCGTGGTCAACCGCAAGAAGAGGGACGACTATCCGGTCATGCGGGTGGACACCATTGTCATGCGGCGCGATATGGAGTATTTCCTGGTCCTCTATGCCGTGGCCATCGCCGCTTCCTTTTTGGGAGAACACCCGGTGATCAAGACCTTCATCGCCCTGGTGCTGTTTTTGGCCTACTGCGGTTACGTGATCACGACCCTGCGGGGAGGCGCCGGCAACCACGAGGTCGAGGAGGCGGACCTGGACCCGTGCTATTTCGCACCCCGATCCCATAACCCCCTTATGGGCATCATCGCCGTTCAGGTGGCCGTCTCGCTGTTCCTTATCGTGTGGGGTTCGTACATCTTTGTGGACAAGGTGCAGGCCATCTCGGCCCGGATGGGGGTTTCGCCGTTCGTACTGGCCATGATACTCGCCCCCATCGCAACCGAACTTCCGGAGAAGTTCAACAGCGTCATCTGGATCAACAAAGGCAAGGACACCCTGGCAATCGGCAACATCACCGGCGCCATGGTCTTTCAGGGGACGGTCATCACCGCCATCGGCATCATGATGACCGAATGGAGACTGGACGCCACGGCCTTGACAACCGCGGGCATCACCTTTGCCTCGGTGGGGCTGGCCTACTGCCAGATCCGCTGGAAACGTCACCTGACACCGGGGACGCTGCTGGTGGGGGGGGTGTTCTACCTGGCTTTCATCGCATTCATCGCAATGGGAAGAACCTGAGCCCCTGCTGGCTGTCGCGCCTCTCCAGTTCGGCGTCGATCAGGTTGAGCACCTCGAACTTGTTCAGCGACCAGAGCGGCGCCACCAGGTTGTCGCGGCCGCCGTCGCCGGTCAGGCGGTGGATCAGGATGGCCGGATCGAGCCGTTCCAGAAAGTCGCACACCAGCCCGGCATAGCCGTCCCGGTCCAGCAGCACCACCTCGCCTTGACCATACATCTCCGCCAGGCGGGTCCCCTTCATCACATGCAGCAGGTGCAGCTTGACACCGTCTACGCCGAGGCGGTTCAACGCGTCTGCCATGGCCAGCATCTCCTCCCGCGACTCGCCGGGGAGCCCCAGGATGATATGGGCGCAGACCCGGATCCTGCGTGCCTTGGTCCGTTGCTGGGCATCCACGAAACAGGCGTAGTCATGGCGGCGGTTGATGAATGCCAGGCTCTTGTCGTGGATGGATTGCAACCCAATCTCCAGCCAGAGATAGGTTTGTTCCCCGAGTCGGGCCAAATAGTCGAGCGCATCGTCGGGCAGGCAGTCGGGGCGGGTGGCAACGATGATGCCGACCACGCCGGGAACCGAGAGCGCCTCGTCGAACAGTGAGCGCAGGCGTTCGACGGGTGCATAGGTATTGGAATATGCCTGAAAGTAGGCGATGAATCTCTGGGCCCGGTATTTGCGGCGCATGATCTCCTTGCCGTCCTCGATCTGGGCGGCCACGGACAGTTCGGGACGGATGCTGTAGGCGCCGGAGCCCGATCCGCCGCAGAAGATGCATCCCTCGCCATCCAGCGTTCCATCCCGGTTGGGGCAGGTAAAGCCGGCATCCACGGAGATGCGCTGCACCTTGCAGCCGAAGGCGCGCTTCAATTCGTCGGAAAAGGAGTTGTAGCGTTTTGGCAGGGACATCAGTGTTTCTTTTCCGCCCGCTCCACCCAGCACTGCTCCACGGCGAGGGACTTGAGGAACTCCCCGGCGAAGAGGAACTTGGTCAGGGGGACCGGCACGCTGATGAACTCCTTGCCGCGCCCGACCGTGAGCGCGTAGCCCCCCTTGCCGCCCCGCTCCCATTTTTCCACGGAAAGGGTCGTCACCGTCTCCGCCATCTGCTCGTTGCCCGCAAACTTGTGCGGAGCGAGCTTTTCCTTGCACGGGGCAGAGGAGGCTGCCACCTGGGCGATCATCAGCGCCAGGCTATAAGCCTCGTCCGGTTCGCAGATGAAGCGGATCTGGGTCACCTCGTCCGGTTTCGTCTTCGGGGTCAGCTTGAAGAAACGCAGTTGCACCCTTCCGGAGCGCTCCGTCACCTGCCTCCCCTCCTCGTGGCTCTTGAACGCCTCGCGAATCTCGACCCCGGTGGACTGGGAAAACAACTCGTAGCAGCGGTACTGTTTCAGGTCATTGGTCTGTGGCATGGGCTTCTCCTTTGCGGGTTTCGGCTGAGCCGGATTTGAATTTTGTACCGCAGGAACCGGCGCTACTCCCCGATGATCTTCACCAGCACCCTTTTTTTCCGCATGCCATCAAACTCTCCATAAAATATCTGCTCCCATGGACCAAGATCAAGCTTTCCATCAGTTACAGCCACAACAACCTCACGCCCCATGATTGTCCGCTTCAGGTGAGCATCAGCATTGTCCTCGTAACCATTGTGTTTGTAGCGCGAATACGGTTTCTCCGGCGCCAGCCCCTCCAGCCACTCCTCGAAATCCTGGTGCAGGCCGGACTCGTCGTCGTTGATGAACACGCTGGCCGTGATGTGCATGGCATTGCAGAGCACGAGCCCCTCGCGGATGCCGCTCGCCTGCAGGCATTCCGCAACCGTGGGGGTTATGTTGATCAACTCCCTGCGGCTTCGCGTCTCGAACCATAACTCCTTGCGAAAACTCTTCATGACCCCCTCCCGGTTCCGGTTTCAGGAATAGCGGTTGCGCTTCACCTTGTCGTACTGCAGATCGTCGGCCGGCAGGGGCCGCTTGGTCTCGGCCGGGTGGCCGATGCCCACGATGCACTCCACCGTGATCTGCTCCGGCAGGCCGAGGAGTTCACGGAGATACTCCTCCGCGGACCTGCCGGCATCATGACTGCGTCTCCGGATCTGGACCCAACAGCTCCCCAGCCCCAGGGACAGGGCCGCCATCTGCACGATGATGGCGGCGATGGAGCAGTCTTCGACCCACACGTCCGACCTGGTGCTGTCGGCACAGACCACGATGGCGAGCGGTGCCTTCTTCAGGAATTCCGAGCCATGCTCCTTGGAGCGCGAAAGGCTTGAAAGCTGTTCCCGGTCATCGACCACGACAAATTCCCAGGGGTTGACGCCGCGGGAAGAGGGTGACCGGAGCAGGGCCTCCACGAGCAGGTCAACGGTCTCCGGGGCAACCGCTTCCGGGGTAAAGGCGCGGACGCTGCGGCGTTTCCTCAGCAGTTCCATCATATCGCTCATAGGATCTCCTTCTGGTTGTTGATACTGCCTTCCTTCGTTATTATATTGCAGCTGTTCGACGTGGCGTCGAACACCACCCTGGCCTTCCCTTCCCGCAACTGCCGGAGGACCTGCTCGATCTTGTCGTCCAGGGTATAGCTGATTGGACCCGCCTCCTCCCACTCCCTGGTCACAAACTCGCTAATCAGGTTGCGCAGCGTGTCCGGGTTGATCCGCTCCAGGGGGATTTCAACCCCCTCTTCCCGGTGGTCGTTCTGTTCTGTAGGCTGCATGTACGATGTCCTATCAGGAAGTTGATCTGCCAAAAGTGCTTGAAACCGGTTTGGACGCGGATAAGCGCCGATTAAACCGAATCCCGAAAGGCTTTGGGCTTCATCCGCGTTCCTCCATTCATCGGCGATTACCGGGTTATTCCAAGGCCTGATTTGGTTCGGCCAGCAGCAGCCGGTTCTTGGGGGTGATATCCCCCGGGATCTGCTGGGTGACCACCCGGTAACCCTGGGAGCGCAACCGGGCCGCCCGGACCACGTCCATTGCCAGCGGGCCATCAAGCCACCCCTCCAGACCGCCCAGATCGGCTCCCTTGAGTTCGTGGCAACAGGGAAGCACCGCTACCCTGGCCCCGGCCTCCATTGCCCGGCCCAAGACCAGATCCGTCAGTCCGCCGCAGGCATGGGCCGAAACCACCAGATCGTCGTGAAGCAGTTCCACCTCCTCAAGGCCGGCCTCCACAAACCGCACACGCCCCTGCAGGCGCGGCCAGGCCGCGTTCATGGCAGCCGCCAGGGTTGCGGCGCTCTTGGGTATCCTGCGGTCAACGGCCAGGGCCAGGGGAGAGGTGTCGTCGAGCAGCAGCAGGATCTGGGCCAGCAGCCCGTGACCGCAGGCCAGATCGACGATCCGCCCTCCTCTGAAGCGGCGGCGCACCCGGCGGGCAACCTCCCACGCCTCGTACAGCTCCTTGCGCGGCAGGCAGCCGGCGCCGCAGACCGCCCGGCCGATAGCGTCGAACAGGGTCTCCCCGTTGAATTGGGGGAGGAGTTTTTCCGTAAGCCGGTTGCGCGAGGAGCGGTCCATGGGGTCAGTGGTATCTGGTGCCGGGTTGTGCGGTGTGGTGACTATCTGCCTGTGCCACGCGGATGACCAGCGGGGTAAACTTACTTGGCTCCGTGATGCGCCTCCTCCAGTTTTTCGTTCAGCCAGACCTTGATGAGCGACTGATAGGGCACATCCTGCCGGTTGGCGGTGGTCTTGATGGAATCCAGCATCCAGAGCGGCAGCCTTAGAGAAATGGATTGAGTCGTCGGTTTCAGATTCGGGAAGGTGACCCTTTTGGCCTTTGACCAATCAACATAATCAGTCGAGTCATGGGTCAGCCAGAACTCCCGTTCTTCATCCTCGCTGGCAAATTTCGGGATATCTTTAAGCTTCTTGTTCATAGATAGTTCGCTCCTTTCGGTGCATGTCACGGGCGGAAATAATCCGGATTTTGCCGGTGCGAATGGCAAAGGTGATATGCAACATCCGACCGTTACTGGTTTGACCCAAGGCGTGAAAACGTTGTTCCACATCGCTGTGCTTCGGATCATCAAGAATGACCAGCGGCTCATTCAGAAACTGTCGGTGCAAACACGTCCCCTCCCCCAGCGGGGGAGGGCTAGGGAGGGGGAAGAGGGGGCGCATGCCATACCGCACGCTTCAGCAGTGCCTCATAGATCTTCTGCAACATAGCTTCTAAATCGGTAAAGACCTCATTGTTCCAGAATCTCAGCACCTCTATTTCGTAAGCCGTCAAAAAATCTGTGCGCTCCTCGTCACGAGCCTTGGCGTCCGGCTCGTTATGCTGTCCGCCATCAAGTTCTATCGCAAGTTTTGCTTCGCTACAATAAAAATCAAGAACAAACCTCTCTATTGGATGCTGTCTGCGAAAACGGAAACCGCCAAGCTGTTTGCGGCGCAGACAATACCATACCAGCTGTTCTGCATCGGTCATTGTGCAGCGCAAGGCACGTGCTGTTTGGAGCAATTGCAATGGTACCGGTGTTGGAATGAAGAGCTTGATAGGTGTGCCCATGTGTCACCTGTTCTGCAAATATTCCCACCGAGAGAATCTTCCCCCTCCCTGACCCTCCCCCGCTGGGGGAGGGAACGTAGGGAGTTCGTCAATAGGGGCGCAACTGGGCACCGCAGCCGATGTGCCAGTGGAGGTGCCTGGAGGACTGGTATTCTCCCAGGTTGGTGTACACCCGGCAGGCCCCGAAGCGGTCCATGAAGTCGCGGGCGATCATCTTGGCCGTGCGCATCAGTTCCAGGAGCAGGTCGTTGTCGGCCTCTTCCAGGGTGATCAGGGATTCGATGTGCCGCTTGGGGAGCAGGACCACATGGTTTTCCCAGATAGGGTTGGTGTGGTGAAAGGCAAAGACCCGTTCGTTCTCGAAGTACACCGGCACGTCCAGAAGGCGTTTCAGGATCTTGTCGCAATAGAAGTCGCAGGTGGGTGAGGTCATGGTGGCTCGCTGTATTGTTTTTTCAAATTTTGCCGATTAGTATTATTCAGCTTTCCCAGCCGGGAAGCGTAAAACCTGCTTCAGTGCAGGATGTTTGAATTGCGTTCCGGGTATCTTTCGACATGCGGTATTCGCTAACTATTCGATGAACCTCTTCGACTTGAATAATCTCCACAAGAGCGGAACACTGTTGCAGGTCCTTTTCCTTCTTGGCCATTTTGTCACGTCCCGTACGCTTTTGGGCAATAATCAATTTGTGAACAACAAATGCCTCTGGTGAGGGGATTCGGATGTTGAAGTCTTCAATGATCACATTGTTTGGCCTGATGAAGAGCATGTCGATAAACGGCAACGGCTGTGCAGACACTTTCCAGGGCGGGACAACGACAGAGGGCGGGGCATCGCCACCCCGACGATGGATTAAAAACTCTACTTCGAAAGTGCCGTGGAGAAACGTCTCTATACCGGAGTGATCTGTAATAGCCGTATATCCGAGGCGATCCAGGACTTCGGGAATCGTTTCGCTCTTTTTTGCCGGCACTCTTACGGCATTTTCAACAGCAAAATCAATGTCGTCGGTCACCAAAGCATAGGCCAGCGTGAAGTATTCGGCATAAATCGTCATCGGCCAACTTCCGATTAGCAGCCCGTGGGAGAAAAACCCAATCCTTTCCAGTTCGCGCAAGAGGTCCGTAACCGGTGGAACTAACGGAGTATGTGGGAAGACAATCTCCATGATGGTTATTTCTTACGAAGAATTACGTTAAGGGTAGCAATACGCTTCTTATTAGCCTTCAGATCGGCCTGTAGTTTTTTCCGTCTTTCCAGCGACGGCTTAATCTCCTCGGCCTTTGCAGCGGAAAGGTGTTCGAACACTACGCCCGATTCACCCCGGTAACGCAGGCAGGGGTAGACATACTCCTTGCCGTGACTAAGCACCTTGCGCTCACCGAGTGACCCTCTCGGTAACTTGCCAAGCTCCTGATTTATCTTGTCCACAACGAGGGCGCAGCGTTCGCGTTCGGACTGCAACATCCTGAACACACTCTCGTCTTTTTTATTAGCCTGCATGGCACAACCTCCATTTTGTACCAACACAATAACAAATTATAGCCAGATGTAGTACAAAATAATTGTACCAACATAATTACATATTACCACCAATGTTGGTACAAACAAGACTATTGATTACGAATCAATTGCTCTACTGACTGATTCAAGGTGGAGATGATGACATCGAGGATAACCTGAACCTTTACCCCGCCGTAGTCCCTAATGCCCGTTCAATGCGGCGGTCGGGCACCAACCACATCAGTGCCACGAACACGTAGACGGCATTGGCAATCCGGGGTTCGTAAAATGAGGCCGGGATGGCGGCGGCATAGAGAAGAGGTGACACCTTTCCCTTGACGTCCCGGCCAATGGCTCTTTTCAGAATTGAATCGGCCCCTTGGCTGGCAATGATCGTCTGTTGCAGGATAAAGTAGGCAATGGACGCCAAGAGGAGTACCGCCCCGTAGAGCGCCAGGGGAGCGGACGTGAAATGGTTGGTGCCGATCCAGCCGGTGGCAAAGGGAAACAGGGAAAGCCAGAAGAGCAGGTGCAGGTTGGCCCAGAGGATACCGCCGGTTACGCGACGGATGGTGTGCAGCATGTGGTGGTGATTGTTCCAGTAGATGCCGATATACACGAAACTGAGGACGTAACTGAGGAACACCGGCAGTACCGGCAGCAGGGCCGGGAGATCGGAACCGTGTGGCACCTTCATCTCCAGGACCATGATCGTGATGATGATGGCGATCACTCCGTCGCTGAAGGCTTCCAGCCGGTTCTTTTCCATAGGGTGGCACCATTATCCCCGGATATCACTATATTTCTCTTTTCGCTCTCTAATCTTCAGTGTAATAATCCGTATCCACGCGTTTCAGTTCATAGGATGCCATGGGGGACACACCAACGCTATGATCGATCATCAGATTAGCGAGAAGGTCAATGGAAGTCACAACTTTACCCCGTCAACCCCCAAACATCAAACAAATCGGGTCCACGAAAATCACGAAATACACGAAAGTAATCTTTAAACATTCCATAAAACTGGCAAGATTTTGGTTAAATGTGCGTTTCACCAAAAGCCTGAGCCGTCTTTACTGGTTTTACGTTCGTGCCGTTCGTGTCGTTCGTGGACATCTTCTGACTGAATCATTCACAATGCAAACGGCATACATCATAATCAAATCGGGTCCACGAAAAGCACGAAATACACGAAAGTAATCTTTAAACATTCCATAAAACCGGCAAGATTTTGGTTAAATGTGCGTTTCACCAAAAGCCTGAGCCGTCTTTACTGGTTTTACGTTCGTGCCGTTCGTGTCGTTCGTGGACATCTTCTGATTGAAAAATCACAGGATAATTCTTTCAACTTCTGCTTTTGGATGGCACCCGAAATTCACGAGAAGCCCGAGTCTCAAGCCTGTAGACTTCAAATAATTCAATACCTGGGATCGATGCTCGCCGTTTAAATCGCGCAATGCCTTCAACTCAACTATAATCGATTCAAAACAGATCAGGTCCGGCTTGTAAAACTGCTTAAGCTCTTCGCCTTTGTAGGACAATCTAAGCTCTTGCTGAGCAATAAAAGGGATTCCCCTTATCAGGAGTTCCTTTTCAAGGCATTCCTGATAGACTGATTCAAGAAAACCGCAGCCCATTTCACGGTAAACCTCAAAGACAGCTCCCTGAATGGCATAGCATTCATCCCTGAATAGTAAATCGTCTGCCATTTTTCGTGTCTTTCGTGCTTTTATTGGACATGGGACTAACTGTTTCACCCCGTGAAGCATCGCCATCCGCAAACGCCAAGGCATCTTTCAGGCCTGCCATGATCTTCTCGAACGCTATCCGTGCCATGTTTATATTCCCGTATTCGTGGACATTTCTTGACTGAAAACAACTGGACAGCAAAAACAATCCGGGTCCACGAAAATCACGAAATACACGAAATAAAGCTCTTCACATCTTACAAGCAGTATGATTCACCAAAGGTATGATCTGCCCTTCCCAGTTTACGTTCGTGTCGTTCGTGGACAAGTATTTTGGCTTGAACCTTCATAAAAGATGTTATTTTACCCGGCCTGTATGCACCTGTCAACGCCACAGAGGGCCAGAAACATCCCCCTGCCACCCCGGAAAGGAAAAGCCCACCAAATTATCGGTGGGCTTCTGAAATTTTTTTTCTTTGTTCCTCTCGCGAGGATGTGTCCGATCTGTCATGCATCGGATTATGGTTGCTGCTATACTACGCTAAAGAGCCAGGCGGAGTGTCTTCCATAAAAAGTAAAACCTCCTTTTTATTGTTTATGCATCTTTCCAGCTGATTCAACTATACCACCGGGACATGAAATAAACAGGCTTTTAAAAAAAAATTCTTCCGGGTATAATCATCAATTGTGGGCAAACATCAATCTCCGCCACGCACCCCCCAACAGCCTTTCCCGTCGTCCTTTCATCCTCACCCCGCCGCAGCACCTGCGTAAAAACAATTCGAACTCACGCGACAATGCGACGGCTTTTCTCCATTCGATTGCGGGCATATCTCAAGATGCAGATTGTTTCAGGCGATCGGCGTGTCGATCCTCCCCACCAGGCGGGTGAAAAGATCCGGGATGGCGGTTTCGAAGAAGAGACTTCTGCCGCTGACCGGGTGGGTGAACGAGATCGAGTGGGCGTGGAGCGCCATGGTGGCGCTGCCGTCGTGTTTGCCGTATTTCCGGTCCCCGGCCACCGGGTGCCCCTGCTCCGAGAGGTGCACCCGTATCTGGTGTTTCCGGCCGGTAAGCAGGTGGATCGCCAACAGGCTGAAACCTTTGGCCTCTTTCAGGACCGTGTACTCGGTCAGGGACAACTTCCCCAGCGCCGGGTCCTGGGTGGAATAGACCGTCAAGGCACTGTTCTCTGCCAGGTAGCTGCTGATCGTCCCGCTCTTCGGGTCAAGGGTGCCGTGGACGATCGTGAGGTAGCGCTTGTCGGTCTCCTGCCAGTGCTCCTGCAGAAAGATCTTGGCGGCTTCGCTCTTGGCGAGGACCAGGATGCCGGAGGTCTCCCGGTCCAGGCGGTGGACGATGTAGACCCGGTTTCGGGAGCGGGGATCGCCCTTGCGGACGTATTCGTTGAGTATGGAGTGGACCGTCCGCAACTTGTCCCGGTCCGTGCCGATGGTCAAAAGGCCGCACGGTTTCTCCACCACAATGATGTCCCGGTCCTCGTGCAGGACCGTGAGCCCTTTGGGCTGGTATTTCGCTGGGGGACGTTGAGTTGGTGGCATGGCAGTTCTCGTAAATACTTCGATCTCACGCAACGACGCAACGTTTTATAATCAGTAATAGTCCCCTCCCCCCGCTGGGGGGAGGAATAAAAAAAGAGCGGCATCGCTGCCGCTCTTTGAAAGAAACACACGTAATGGAGCCTACCTGCGAGCCGCCTTACCCGCTACCTGCACGCGGGTCAGAGCTCGTTCCAGGGCTGCCTCGTAGATCTTGAACTGTTTGTCCTCAGGGGTGAGGTGCTTGAGCTTCTCCTCGGCCCGGCCCTGGGCGGCCTTGGCCCGCTCCACGTCGATCTCTTCGGCGGCTTCGGCGGTCTCCACCAGGACGATGATATTGTCGTCCTTGATCTCGAAATAACCCCAGTTGAGGGCCATATGCTCAACCTTGCCGCCGTACTTGTAGGCAAGTTCGCCGATCCTGAGGGAAGTCAGAAACGGGGCATGACCCGGCAGGACGCCGAATTCGCCCAGCTTGCCGGTGGCGGTAACCTCTTCGACTTCCATGTCAACCACCTTCTTGTAAGGTGTGACGATCTCCAGCTTCATCTTTTCAGCCATATATCAGTCCTTGAAAGGGGTGTCCCCGTAAGGTTAATTTATACCGCAGCCAGTTTGGCGGCCTTTTCAATGGCCTCTTCAATGGAGCCGACCATGTAGAAGGCCTGCTCGGGCAGGGCGTCGTGCTTGCCGGCCACGATCTCCTGGAATCCCTTGATGGTGTCCTTCAGTTCGACGTATTTGCCGGGGGAACCGGTAAAGGCCTCGGCAACGTGGAACGGCTGGGACAGGAAGCGCTGGATCTTGCGGGCGCGGGCCACGACCAGCTTGTCCTCTTCGGAGAGCTCGTCCATACCGAGGATGGCGATGATGTCCTGGAGGTCCTTGTATTTCTGGAGCACGTACTGGACGGAACGGGCCACGGCGTAGTGTTCGTCGCCGATGACCTGGGGGTCGAGGATGCGCGAGGTGGAGTCCAGCGGGTCAACGGCCGGGTAGATGCCCAGCTCGGCAATCTGGCGGGACAAAACCGTGGTGGCGTCCAGATGGGCGAAGGCGGTGGCAGGGGCCGGGTCGGTCAAGTCGTCGGCCGGGACGTAAATGGCCTGGACCGAGGTGATGGAACCCTTCTTGGTGGAGGTGATGCGCTCCTGCAATTCACCCATCTCGGTGGCCAAGGTAGGCTGGTAACCGACGGCCGAGGGGATACGGCCAAGAAGGGCGGAAACCTCGGAACCGGCCTGGGTGAAACGGAAGATGTTGTCGATGAACAGGAGAACGTCCTGGCCTTCTTCGTCGCGGAAGTATTCGGCCACGGAGAGTGCGGTCAGGGCAACGCGGGCGCGGGCGCCGGGAGGCTCGTTCATCTGGCCGTACACAAGTGCGGCCTTGTCGAGAACGCCGGATTCCTTCATCTCCATCCAGAGGTCGTTCCCTTCGCGGGTACGCTCGCCGACGCCGGCGAAAACAGAGTAACCGCCGTGCTGCTTGGCGATGTTGTTGATCAGTTCCATGATCAGAACGGTCTTGCCGACGCCGGCGCCTCCGAACAGGCCGATCTTACCGCCGCGGGCATAGGGTGCCAGAAGGTCAACAACCTTGATGCCGGTGGTGAATGCCTCGACCTTGGTGGACTGGTCCTCGAAAGAAGGGGCTTCGCGGTGGATTGCGTATTCCTTCTCGTTGCCGATGGGCCCCATCTCGTCAACCGGCTCGCCGATGACGTTCATGATGCGGCCCAAGGTCTTGTGGCCGACCGGGGCGCAGATCTGCTTGCCGGTGTCGATGACAGCCTGGCCGCGCTTGAGTCCGTCGGTGGAGTCCATGGCGATGGTGCGGACCGAATTCTCCCCCAGGTGCTGGGCAACCTCGAGAACAAGGTTGTTCTCGCGGTCATCGATGGCCGGATTGGTCACCCTTAAGGCGTGGTAGATCTCCGGCAGTTTGCCGGGCTCGAATTCGACGTCGATAACAGCGCCGATGACCTGCGAAATTTTACCTATGTTCTGACTCATGGAACTCTGTCCTCCTGTGGCCGTGAAGCCTTATATAGTGATTCGGTTCTTGTTATCCCTTGATCGATTCGGCGCCGGAGATGATCTCCATCAACTCGGTGGTGATGGCGGCCTGGCGGGCCCGGTTGTACTGCAGGGTCAGCTTGCCGATCATCTCGTTGGCGTTTTTGGACGCACTGTCCATGGCGGTCATGCGGGCGCCGTGCTCGGCGGCCACCGACTCCAGCATTGCCTTGAAGATCTGCACCTCGATGTTCTTGGGCAGGATCTCGGCCAGGAGTTCGGCAACCGACGGTTCGTAGATGTACTCCACCGGGGTCTCGTCGGCCAGGGTCTTCACCTCCGGCTCCACCGGCAGAAGCTGCTGGAAGGTGATGTCCTGGGACATGACCGTGCGGAAGGCGTTGAAAAGCAGGATAACCTGGTCGTACTCCTCGGACAGGTAGCCGTCGATCACCTCGTTGGCCAGCATGGCCGCGGTCTGGTAGCTCGGCTTGGCCAGCACGTTGGGGAAGTTCTTGGCAACGGTATGGCGGTTCCTGAGCGCCTCGTATCCCTTGCGGCCGACGGTCATGAGCGAAATCTGCTCGAACTCGCCCTGCTTCTCCTTGATGAAGCGCTCGGCGGCCTTGCACAGGTTGCCGTTGAAGCCGCCGCACAGGCCGCGGTCGGAGGTGACCACCACCAGGAGGAGCTTCTTGGCTTCGCGCTTCTCCAGGAGCGGGTGAAGGTCGCCTTCCACGCTGCCGGCCAGGGATTGGAGCACCTCGGCCAGTTTGCCGGCGTAGGGGCGCGCAGCAACGACGTTCTCCTGGGCGCGCCGCAGCTTGGCTGCCGAGACCATCTTCATGGCCTTGGTGATCTGGCGGGTATTCTTTACGGATACGATCCGTTTTTTAATGCTTTTAAGGCTTGCCATGTCTCAAACCGTCCTTGTTTACGCGGTGAATTCCTTCTTGAACTGCTCCAGCCCGGCAACTATCCTGGCCTTCAGGTCATCGTCGATGGCCTTCTTGTCGCGCAGCTCGGCCAGCAAGTCGGCCTGACGGTTGTCAAAAAAGGCGTACAGTTCCAACTCGTAGCGTTTGAGGGCCGCCACCGGGTAGTCATCAAGGAAGCCATTGTTGGCGGCAAAGATGATAAGTACCTGTTTTTCATTGGGGATCGGACGGTACTGGGGCTGCTTGAGAATCTCTACCAAGCGCTCGCCGCGGGCCAACTGCATCTGGGTAGCCTTGTCCAGGTCGGAGCCGAACTGGGCAAAGGCGGCCATCTCACGGTACTGGGCCAGGTTGAGGCGCAACGTGCCGGCAACCTGCTTCATGGCCTTGACCTGGGCGGAACCACCGACGCGGGAGACCGAGAGGCCGACGTTGATGGCCGGGCGGACGCCGGAGAAGAACAGGTCGGACTCCAGGTAGATCTGGCCGTCGGTGATGGAAATGACGTTGGTCGGGATGTAGGCGGACACGTCGCCGGCCTGGGTCTCGATGATCGGCAGTGCGGTCAGGGAGCCGGCGCCGCACGCGTCGGACAGCTTGCAGGCGCGTTCCAGCAGGCGGCTATGGAGATAAAAGACGTCGCCCGGATAGGCTTCGCGTCCCGGCGGGCGGCGGAGCAGCAGGGAGAGCTGGCGATAGGCAACGGCCTGTTTGGAAAGGTCGTCATAGATGATCAGGGCGTGTTTCTTATTGTCGCGGAAGTACTCGCCCATGGTGACGCCGGTGTAGGGGGCGATGAACTGGAGCGGGGCCGACTCGGAGGCGGTGGCGGCAACAACGATGGTGTAATCCATGGCGCCGTGCTCGCTCAGCTTGGAAACGACCTGGGCGACCGTGGAGCGTTTCTGGCCGATGGCGACATAGATGCAGACCACGTCGCCGCCCTTCTGGTTGATGATCGTGTCGATGGCTACGGCGGTCTTGCCGGTCTGGCGGTCGCCGATGATCAACTCGCGCTGTCCGCGCCCGATGGGGACCATGGAGTCGATCGCCTTGAGGCCGGTGGCCATCGGCTGGTGTACCGACTTGCGGCTGACGATGCCGGGGGCCTTGATCTCCACCTTGCTGAAGGAGCTGGTGTTGATGGGGCCTTTGCCGTCGATGGGCTGGCCGATGGCGTTGACAACACGGCCGATCAGGGCGTCGCCCACCGGGACCTCGGTGATGCGGCCGGTACGCTTGACGGTGTCCCCTTCCTTGATCTCGGCGAATTCACCGAGAATGGCGGCGCCAACGTTATCCTCCTCCAGGTTGAGGACCATGCCGGACACGCCGCCGGGGAACTCCAGCAGCTCGCCGGCCATGGCGCCAGCCAGGCCGTGGATGCGGGCGATACCGTCACCGATGGAGATGATCGTGCCGGTTTCCGACACCTCAACCTCCTTGCCATACTCCTTGATCTGTTTCCTGATGATCTCGCTGATCTCTTCGGCTCTGATTTCCATGGAAGCATTTACCCCTTCTGTAATATATCTTGGATCCGTTTAAGCTGAGTTTTTACGCTGCTGTCAAAGGCCGTGTCGCCGATCTGGGTCACAACACCCCCCAGGAGCGTCTGATCGACCGTTACCTGCGGCACGACCTTCTTGCCGGTCTTCTTTTCCAGGGCATTCTGGATGGCAGACACCTGGGCGTCATCCAGCGGGAAGGCGGTGGTGATGAAGGGACGGATGACGCCGGACTGTTCATCAGCCAGCTTCTTGTAGGTCTGAACGATCTGGTCGAGAAAGGCCACGCGGTTTTTATCCACCAGGAGGAGCAGGAAGTTGCCCACCAACTCGGAGCAGTTCACCTTTGCCACCAGATCCTTCATGATCCCTTTCTTCTGCTCGGCGGTGAAGGCCGGGTTGCCGAATGCGGCCCGCAGCTCGCCATTGCCGGAGAAGAGGCGGTCCACCGCAGCCAATTCGTCGCTGAAGCGGTCGATCAGGCCGGCCTCCGAGCCAAGCTGCACCAGGGCCTTGGCGTATCGTCTCGCAATCGTATTGTTGATCACTGGATCTGTACCACCTTGTCAAGATATTCGCCGACAAATCGGTCGTGGTCGGCCTTCTGGATGGCGCCGGTCAGCTTGCCGGTGGCGATTTCCACCGCCAGGCGAACAGCCTCGGCACGCAGCTCCGCGCGGGCCTTGAGGGTTTCCTGTTCGGCGGACTGGCTGGCCTGGAGCGCTATCTTCTCGGCAGCCTTGCGGGCCTCGCCGATGATGCGTTCCTTTTCATGTTCACCCTCGCGGATGATGGCGGCGTGGAGTTCGTCGATCTCTTTGGATGCCTGGTCGAGCTTGGCGCTGTACTCTGCCAACTTGGCTTCGGCAGCGGACCTGGCCTGCTCGGCCTCCTTGAGGTTTCTCTCGATCTGGGCCTGGCGCTCGGCCAGCGTCCCTTTCACATTGGCCTTTTTCAACGCCCATACCAGGATGGCGACCAGGACGGCGAAATCGAACACGCGCCAGCCGAAATCCTTCATCTGGGCCGCGGCGTGATCGGCATGGTGCGCACCCTCGCCACCTTCTTCGGCGAATCCGGCAGAGGCGGCCAGGACGATGACGGCAATATAGGCCAGGGAGAAGGCGATTTTCTTTGTGCGATCGGATACCATCAACATAGTTACAGGCTCCTCCCCAGGATTTTCTCGCAGATGTCGCCGGACAGGGCCTCGGCCTGCTGCTTCAAGAGCGTACGGGCGTCAGCGGCCTCCTTGGCCACCTTGACGCGGATGGCGTCCAAAGAACCGGCAGCCTCCTTGCGGGCCTTCTCCAGCAGGGCCGTTTCTTCGGCCTGGGCCTGCTTGAGGGCCTCGGCGCGACGGCCGGCGGCCTCGGTCTTGGCCTCGTGCAGACGGGCTTCGTACCGGGCCATCTTCTCCTGGACCTCCAGGTCGACGGAAGCTGCCTTTTCACGGGCAGAGTCGATCACCTGGCGGCGATCGGCCAGGATCTTGCGGATCGGCTTATAGAGGAAGATATTGAGGACGAGGACGAGGATTCCGAAGTTGATCGCCTGGACAACGAATGCCAAATTTAATTCAATCACGACCTACCCCTTGCAGGCATGCATTTATGATCTGTGTATACTGTATCCATAGATCGCGTGTTGGTAACACATATTTTTGCGGGATGTCAAGATAATTGCGAATACATCAGCGCGATTTCTCGGCGGGCAACGACGGTGGGCACGTGCCAAGAGAGGGGAATCAAAGGTTTTTTGCTTCTTTGCCCCTACAGATCGAACATATCGATGATACGGGTCAATTCGTCGGAATCGCTGAAATGGATCTCCAGCCTGCCCCCCCTTGTTCCGACCTTGCGGATGGCGACCCGCGCCTGGAATCGCTTCTGCAACTGCTCTTCCAGCGCACCCATGAGCAGATCGGGCTGCCTGGGGCGCTTTGTCGGCACGGGATGGGGATTCATCTTCAGCCGCCGCACCAGATTTTCAGCCTCACGGACGCTCAACTGGCGCTGCACGATCTCATGGCGGGCCGTGAGGATCGATTCGAGGCTTTCCAATGCCAGAAGGGTGCGGGCATGGCCCATGCTCATGCGCTCTTCCACGATATCCTGTTGCACCTCGGCGGGCAGCTTGAGCAGGCGCAGGGAGTTGGTCACGCTAGTGCGGTTCTTACCGACCCGCTTGGCCACATCCTCATGGGAGATGCCGAAATGCTCCACCAGCGAGCGATAGGCCTGGGCCTCCTCAATGGCGTTCAAATCCTGGCGCTGGATGTTCTCTATCAGGGCCAGTTCCAGCACCCCGTCCTCGCTCGCCTCGCGGATGACCACCGGCACTTCCCTGACGCCGGCCTTCTGGGCGGCGCGCCAGCGGCGCTCGCCGGCAATGATCTCGAAGAAGCCGTCCTTTTGGGTCACCACCAGTGGCTGGATGATCCCTTTTTCACGGATGGAGGCGGCCAACTCGTCCAGTTTGTCCGCTGCAAAGTGCTTGCGCGGCTGGTTGCGGTTGGGCCGGATTTTTTCGATCGGGCAGACAAAATAATCAGAGTGCCCATCGATCGTCTCCGTTACCTGCAGCAGTGCCGCCATCCCTCTTCCGAGGCCGCCTTTCTTAACCATTGGCCGTCTCCCTCCGGATTATTTCCCGGGCCAGTTGCAGATAACTGGCGGCGCCGCGTGATGATATGTCGTAATGGATGATCGGTTTGCCGTGGCTGGGGGCCTCGGCCAGACGTATGTTGCGGGGAATGACCGCCTCAAAGACCTTGTCGGGAAAATGGGTCCTGATCTCCGCAGCCACCTCTTTACCCAGGTTGCCGCGAGAATCGAACATGGTCAGCAGTATACCCTCAACCTTCAGCAACGGGTTGAGACCCCTCTGGATCAGGCTGATGGTGCGAAGGATCTGGGAAAGCCCCTCCATGGCATAAAACTCGCATTGAAGCGGGATCAGCACGGAATCGGCCACGGTCATGGCATTGATGGTCAACAGGTTGAGGGATGGAGGACAGTCGATGATGATGTAACGATACTGTTCCACCAGGGAGGCAAGGGCAAATTTCAGTTTCAGCTCCCGCCCGATCTCGGAGGCCAGTTCCAGTTCCGCGCCGGCAAGGTCGGAATTTGCCGGTATGACATGCAGAAAGGGCTGTCCGATGTCCATAACCAAGCCCCGGACATCGGCCTCGTTGACGAGAGCGTCGTAGATGGTCTGCTTCAAAAGAGATTTGTCGATCCCCACGCCGCTGGTTGCGTTGCCCTGCGGGTCGATATCAACCAGCAGGGTCGGCTTCTCGGCCGCTGCCAGCGAAGCGGCCAGATTAACGGCAGTGGTGGTCTTGCCGACCCCACCCTTTTGGTTGGCGATGCAGATTATCTTGGACATGACGGGATGGGCCTTGTCAGAAACGGATTGCGATTATTTATACAGGGGCACCGTGCGCCGAAGAGCGAAAAAATACCATAAAGTTCCCCTGGTGGAAAGCATATTTTTCAGGCAGCCCATCAGCCGTTGCAGAGTTGATATCACAGATCTTCCGAACGGTTCAGGGTGTGTGCGGAGCCGCACCGTTTGCGGTAGCCGACACCACGCCCTCGTTATATGTCACTATTGTTGCGGTTATTTTACTCGTTTATTTAAGGCTAACAGACGTGCTACTACAGCTACACCAATCTCTTGAAACCGTTCATCCGTAAGATCCATTGCGTCAATCTCTGTGTTGTCTATCTCAGGTGTAAACGAATAGAAATAATCGAATTCCCAGTTGATAGGATTTTCCTCTTAATCTCCTTTTACATCGTCAAAGAATAGCCTGCTTTTCCCATTGCCCATATCCCTGAGACAAACAGTGAGACCCAATTTGGTTCTAATCTTGTCATCGTATTCCATAATTTCCCTTTTGGCATATAAATAGAGGATATGCAGCAGCTATTATTTTCTTCTAACTATTGTATTTCTAGACAGAAATATCAAAAACCGTTGTACAAACGACACATTTTGAGCCGGATTAGCTTTATAATCACCCATTATGGGGTGAATATACCGCAACTGCATAATTCCGAGAATTTTTATTTATATCAAGCGTCGTCAGTCTTTGCGATGAAGTTGAAACCCTGCCTTGTCCCCTCACCCGGCCTTCGGCCACCCTCTCCCAGTGGGAGAGGGTAAAATTTATACCCTTCTCCCATTGGGAGAAGGTGCCCCGGAGGGGCGGATGAGGGGGAATTTAGCTTGTCGCAAAAACCTGCCGGGGGTCCACATATGGGGAAGTCGTCCGTTCAGTAGCGGGTTGCCGCGCCCGGTATGCCGCAATCCTGCATGCAGGCTTCAAACGCCTGGTCCGGTGGGGCCTTGAGGCTGATCTCCGCCCCTTTTTCGTTCCTGAAAGATAGGTGCGCGCAATGAAGCATCATACGCTCCGCCGGCGCGCCGCCATAGGTGGCGTCGCCGATGATCGGCAGCCCTGATGCCTCCAGGTGAACACGTATCTGATGGGTTCGCCCGGTCAGGGGGCGTGCCTCGACCAGGGAGCCTCCGTCGGCGGTTGCCAGTAAGCGGAATTCGGTCAAGGCCGTTCTGCCCCCCTCCATGATGCCGTAGCGCGATGTGCCAAGCTTGCCGATGGCACCGTCCACCCGCCAGGCTTCCTGCGCCGGTAGCCCGCTGACCAGGGCCAGGTAACGCTTGTCCGCCAGCCCGTCGTGAAAACGGGCCGAAAGCCAGGCAGCGGCCCGTTTGTGCTTCGGGAACACCATCGCTCCCGAGGTACCCCGGTCGAGGCGGTGGATCACCCGGGCCGGTTCGGCCACCCCCTGGTGACGGAAGTATTCAGAAACCCAGAATTCCAGTGTCCCCTTGAGCTGATAGGGGGTCCGCTGGGTATTCACCCCGGCCGGCTTGTTGACCGCGATCAGGTCGCCATCCTCGTACAGGAGCGCCTCCGGCGGCAGAACAAGCTCCCGGAACCTTCCCGGCTCCATGACGCCGACCTCCACCACGTCCCCCTGTTTGACGGTGCGCGACGCCACCCGCACCATGGCACTGTTGACGCTGCATCCGCCCCGGTCGATGATCCGCCGCGCCTCGGACTTGCTGAGTCCGTCGAACAATAGCGATACGGCATCGTCCAGCCGCCGTCCACCCTGATCTTCATTCACCGTTTTCTTGCATATCATGATCTCGTTACTACCTTGATTCCCTGCTGCGATGCAATCAAAAACCTCATCACAACAGTGATCAGTGATCGGTAAACAGTTAGCAGTAAAACCGTTCACCTTTCATCTGTTCACTGTTCACTGTTCACTGCTAACTGCTAACTGATTACTGGAAAAAGCGTTCCGACTCTGTTACCCTCTGCCGCCATGAGTCTTGACCAACTTCACGATATCCCGCTGTTGCGCGGTCCGGTGCCGCTGGTGCACCTGGTGCTGCGGCATTTCGTCCGCTCCGGCGACAGCGCCGTTGACGCCACCTGCGGCAACGGCAATGATACGCTCCTCCTGGCGGAGTTGGTGGGGCCTGGCGGCAGGGTATGGGCCTTTGACATCCAGCAGGAGGCCATGGACAGCACAGCCCGCAGGCTGGCCGAAAGCGGGCTGTCTGAGAGGGTAACGCTGGTCGCTCAGGGGCACGAGACCCTGGCCGAACAGGTTACCATCCCCCTGAACGCCGTGGTCTTCAACCTGGGATATCTGCCGGGCGGCGACCGCACCATCATCACCCGGCCCGAGACCACCGTTATTGCGCTGGAACAGGCCCTGGGCCTCCTGGCGCCGGGGGGCATCGTGGTCCTGACCGTCTATCCCGGTCACGAAGGTGGGGACGCAGAGCGTCGTCAGGCGGAGGGGTGGGCGGCGAAGCTCCGGGCGCCTTTGTTTCACGCCTGGCGCATGGGACAGATCAACACCACGGCCGATGCGCCTTATGTAATCCTCGTGCAGAAGGGCGCCTGACATGCTGCACCACCTGCTTCCCTTCATCATTGTTCTGCCGTCGCTGGCCTACAGCCTGATTGCGCTGGCCTGCGCCCGGCGTTTCTTCTCCGCAGCGCCCCCCTGCTCGACGGAGGCCCCGTCCGTTACCATCCTGAAACCGGTCAAGGGTATGGACGCCGGGAGTTACGAGAACTTTGCCTCCTTCTGCCGCCAGGAGTACGAAGGCCCGGTGCAACTGCTGTTTGCCGTAGCATCGGCCGATGATCCGGTCATTTCGGTCATCCGCGGGCTCATGGAGGAGTTTGGCGACAGCCATGTCTCCCTGGTGGTCAACCCGGCCATCCACGGCCCGAACTACAAGGTGTCCAACCTGATCAACGCCTTCCCCCTTGCCCGGCACGACATCATTATCGTCTGCGACAGCGATATCCGCGTACCGGCCGACTACCTGAAAAACGTGACAGCTCATTTCAGCGATCCCCTGGTGGGGCTGGTCACCTCGCTCTACCGTACCTCCAATGCTCCCACCATCGCCACGGCCATTGAGGCCATCGGCTTTACCGCGGAGATGATCCCCAATGTGCTGGTCGCGCTCCACCTGGAGGGACTTTCATTCGCCCTGGGCGCCTCCATGGCCGTGCGCCGCGAAGCCCTGGAGGCAATCGGCGGCTTTGAGACCCTGGTCGATTACCTGGCCGACGACTACCAGTTAGGCAACAAGGTGCATTGCGCCGGCTGGCGCATCGCCCTGGACGGCACCTTTGTGGAAAGCATGCTCAGGGCGGAAGAGCTGCTGCCGGTGCTCGCACGCCAACTGCGCTGGGCACGCACCATGCGGGTCAGCAGGCCGGGAGGCTACCTGGCGTCGGGCATGACGTACCCCTTTCCGGCGATACTGCTGGCGGCGTTCGTTGCGCCGTCGCCGGCCATGGCGCTGGCCGCAATCGCGCTGCTCTACTGCGTGCACCTGACCGTCGCCACCATCTTCAGCCGATACTTCGTCCGCGACCGCCTCCTCCCTGCCTGGCTCTGGCTGATCCCGCTGCGGGACATGCTGGCCTTCTTCACCTGGGCCCTCTCCTTCCTGGGCAATCGGGTCGAATGGCGCGGCAGCCGCTTCCGGCTCAGGCCGGGGGGCAAGATCGAGGAACTGGCCTGATCGGGCATTTACATGAAGACTTGACAAATCATCAACCGAGCACTATAAATTTGAATGATCATTCATTCAAAGCAAAGTACTGCTTTACATTGTCCAATAACGATATAAAATAACGCTTTTATATGCTCAGAGGATGTGTGGTGTGTTTACTCCGGTCCAGGCCATAGGCCGCTTAACAATCGGGTGGGTGCGGGAATTGGGCAGGATGGGATGGTTCATCCTCTACTCCCTCTATATGATTGCCCGCAAGCCGGGCCATCCCATCTACATACTCAAGCAGATGCGGTTCATCGGCACCAAGTCGCTGTTCGTCATCGTGCTGACCGCCGCCTTCACCGGCATGGTCCTGGGGTTGCAGGGGTATTACACCCTGGCCAAATTCGGTTCCGAGGGGCTCCTGGGGACCGCCGTGGCCCTCTCCCTGATCCGCGAGTTGGGGCCGGTGCTGTCGGCGCTGATGGTGACCGGCCGGGCCGGCAGCGCCATTACCGCCGAGATCGGCATCATGCGCATCAGCGAGCAGATCGACGCCTTGGAAACCATGGCGCTGGACCCCTTCAAGTACCTGATTACTCCCAAATTTGTCGCCGCCGTGATCTCGCTGCCCCTGTTGTGCGCCATCTTCGACGTGGTCGGCATCTACGGCGGCTGGCTGGTGGGGGTCAAGCTGCTGGGCGTCAATCCCGGCTCCTATTTCTACGAGATGGAAAAATCGGTCATGTGGCGCGACGTTTACTCCGGCATGGTCAAATCAATCTCTTTCGGGGTGATTGTCGCCTGGATCGGCTGCTACAAAGGTTATTTCAGCGGCCATGGCGCCGAGGGGGTGTCCCGGGCCACGACCGAATCGGTCGTGCTGACCTCCGTCATCATCCTGGTGTGGGACTATTTCCTGACCTCGATACTGCTATGATCAAGCTGACCGACGTACATAAGTCCTTTGGCACCCAGAAGGTCCTGAACGGCCTCAACCTTGAGATCCCCGAGGGCAAGGTCACGGCCATCATCGGCCCCAGCGGCGAAGGCAAGAGTGTTCTCCTCAAGCTCATCATCGGGCTCCTGCAGCCGGATGGCGGCCGGATCGAGGTTGACGGCGAGAGCATACTGGGATTGCGGCGCTCGCAGTTGAACCGCATCCGGGAAAAGTTTGGCATGCTGTTCCAGAACGCGGCCCTGTTCGACTCCATGAACGTGTTCGAGAACGTGGCCTTCCCGCTCCAGGAAAAGACAAAGCTGACCAGGGACGAGATCCGCCGGCGGGTGCTTTCGGCCCTGGAGGACGTGGGGCTCAAGAACGTGGAGAACAAGTTTCCCGACGAACTCTCCGGCGGGATGAAGAAACGGGTCGGACTGGCGCGTGCAGTGGTGCTCAGCCCCAAGATCATCCTCTTCGACGAACCGACCACCGGCCTCGACCCGGTCATCAAGCGGGCCATTCACCACCTGATCCGGGAAACCCATACCAAGTTCGGCTTCACGGCGGTGGTCGTTTCCCATGAGATACCGGAGATCTTCGATATCGCCCAGAACGTGGCCATGCTCTATCAGGGAGAGATCCTCCAGCATGGGACGCCGGAGGAGATTCAAGCCTCGACCCACCCGGTTGTTAAACAATTTATCAGCGGAAGCCTGGACGGCCCTATTCATGTGGGGTAAAATATTAAGAAAACAGGAACCATGAACATGGCAAAATTGGAAATGATAGTCGGCACATTCATGATCATCGGCATACTCTGCCTGGGATACCTCTCCATAAAGCTCGGCAAGATGGAGTTGGTGGGAGGGGATTACTACACGGTTTCGGCCAAGTTTGACTCGGTTTCGGGACTGAAGCCGGGGGCGCGGGTGGAGATAGCCGGTGTGGAGGTCGGCAAGGTTGACCGCATCGCGCTGGATTCCAAGGGGTGGGACCAGGCATTGACCTATCTCAAGATCAAGAGCGGCATCAAGGTCAGCGATGACGTCATTGCCTCCGTTCACACCAGCGGCATCATCGGCGACAAGTTCATCATGCTCAAGCCGGGCGGTTCCGACCATTTCCTCAAGAATAACGACGTTATCCGCGAGACCGAATCCGCCATCGACATCGAAGACCTGGTCAGCAAATTCATCCACGGAAAGGTTTGAACCCGGGAGAAACCCCATGAAATCTCTACTCACGTCGATCCTGGCCATCGGGACATTCTTCGCCCTTGTTGCCGGCAGCCACGCCGCAGAGGATGCAGTGCAAAACCGGCTGGTGCTGGGGGTGAACGACTGCATCCGCATCGCCCTCAAGTCGGCGCCGGAATTGGGCGAGGCCCAGGCCGACATCGCACTGACCGCCAGCAAGCTGGACGAAGCCAAGTCATACCGTTATCCCCAGATCCAGGTCCTGAGCCTGTTCGGCCCGGCTCCGGATGCAAGCGCCCGGGACATCACGCCCACCATCACCACCGACAGACAGACCAAGCTCAGCGAACTCACCTGGTTCACCAGCACCGACGCCACGCTGATCCAGCCGCTCTACACCTTCGGCAAGATCTCCGAGAACATGAAGGCCGCCACCCACGGCATCGAGGTGGACCGCTCCCGCAAGGAGCAGCGCGTCAATGAAATCGCCCTCCAGGTGCGGGAATATTATTACGGCCTGATGCTGGCCAGAGAGTTGAAAGAGGTGGTGCTTGAGGTCCAGGAAGACCTGGCGACGGCACGCAAAAAGGCGCAAAAGCTCCTGGACGAAGGTTCGGAATCTGTCGACCAGATCGATATCTACAAACTTGACGCCTTCTCCGGCGAAGTTGCCAAACTGCTGGAAGAAGCGCAAACCGGCGAAAAGCTGGCCATGGCGGCGCTCAAGACGCGCCTGGGTCTTTCGGCCGGCACCTTGTTGGAGATCAGCAGCGAACGGCTGACCATGGACGAAGAGATGGTCTCCTCCTATGACAGTTTTGTCGAAAAGGCCCGTTCGCAACGGCCCGAATTCCGCCAGATAGCAGAAGGCATCAAGGCCCGCGCCGCTCTGGTTGAGGCGGCCAAGGCCAACTATTACCCCGATATCTTCCTGGGGGGCCTTGTCTCCTGGGCCTATGCCGGCGACCGTGACCGCATCTACAACCCCTACATCACCGATCCGTACAAACACACAAGCGGCGGTGTCGGTCTGGGGGCACGCTGGAAACTGGACTTCGGCATCACCGGCGCCAAGGTCGCCGGCGAGCAGGCCCAATACAACCGTCTGCTCAGCACCAAGGAGTTTGCCGATGCCAATATCCCGTTGCAGATCAGGAAGTTTTACCTGGATCTGAAGGAGGCCGAAAAGAGCGTTACGGCATCCCAAACGGCCTATACCAACGCGAAAAAATGGGCTGTGGCCGCCCTGGCCAATTTCGATTTCGGCATCGGGCCCGCCAAGGATATATTCGACGCATTGCAGGCCTATGCCCGTATGCGCGCCGGCTATTTCCAGTCGATCTACAACTATAAGATTGCCAGGGCCAACCTGGACTATGCCGTCGGGGAACCGCCCCCTGACGGCACTAAATAAACGGGAGGAATTGATGTTGAGACGTTACCTTGTAATGATCATAACCGGGGTATTCCTGGCAAGCAGCGCCTTTGCCGGGGTCACCGACGATGTCAAAAAAACCGTGGACGAGGTGGTCCGCATCGTCACCGACAAGAACCTGAAGCAACATGAGCAACATCGGCGCCAGGCCCTCAAGAAGAGTATCAGCGCTATCTTCGACTATTCCGAGATGGCAAAACGCTCCCTCGGCAAGCACTGGAATCAGCGCAGCCCGGCGGAACGCAAACAGTTTACCGATCTTTTCGCATCGCTTCTGGAAAATTCCTATGCCAGCAAGATCGAGTCCTACAACAACGAAAAAATAGATTACCTGAAGGATACGGTCGATGGCAACTACGCCGAAGTAAAATCCAAGGTAATCACCCCGAAACGCGACGAATACTCGCTTGACTACCGCCTGCTCAATGAGAACGGCAAATGGATGGTGTATGACGTGGTCATCGAAGGGGTCAGCCTGGTTTCCAACTACCGCACCCAATTCAACAAGATCATCACCACCAACGGTTACAATGAACTTGTCAAAAAACTCCAGACGAAAACCGATGAACTGAAGGCGCCGTAACACCGTAACAAGGCACGAATTTTATCGCTAAAAGTTCTTGACACGCGCTTTGTGTCTATGATAAACGACACGGGCAGCAAGTTTCGGAAGTTTTTGCAGAACGTTGCAGTATCAAGTTCTACCAAGCTTGGCGGTTTTCCTGCATCAAGACTCCGGAAACTTAAGCGGTATCCCATCTGTTCCGGCGAAGGACCGGAGAAAAAAGGAGGTAGGAAAATGGCACAGGGCAAGGTTAAATGGTTTAACGACACCAAAGGGTTTGGCTTTATCGAACAGGAGGGCGGCGAGGACGTATTCGTGCATTTTTCCGCCATCATGGGCGATGGTTTCAAATCCCTCGCCGAAGGTGACGCGGTTACTTTTGACATCACCCAGGGCCCAAAAGGGCTTCAAGCTTCCAACGTCAATAAGATCAAGTAATTCCGGCCACCCATTTCCCCCAAAAACCCGCTGACGACATCAGCGGGTTTTTTTTGTCTTCCGGCTCGCGGTATGCGGTCGCCCCGGCGTGCTGCTTGACACGCCCAGCATCACCGCCGCATCCTCACGTCCCACCTCCCTGAGCGCTTCCAGCACCTTGTTCCTCTCTTCTGGTTGATGCCACAGCACAAGCGCCTTCTGGAGCTTCTTCTCCCGGTCGCCGGCCGGGACAGACACCTCCTTCCCGGTTTCCGGATCGATACCGGTGTAGTACATACAGGTTGAGAGCGTCCCCGGCGTTGGGGTAAAGTCCTGGACCTGCTCGACGGTCAAACCCAGTTTTTTGAGTGCCAGGGCCATCTCCAGCATATCCGCCACACTACAGCCGGGATGCCCTGATATCAGATAGGGTACGATGTGCTGCCGTTTGCCGAGGCGGGCGCTTTCCTCCCGAAAGCGGACCAAAAAACGTTCAAAGGCCTTCCTGCCCGGCTTGCGCATCAGCGCCGTGACATGCTCCCCAAGGTGCTCGGGCGCGACCTTGAGCAAACCACCGACATGATGGCCCACCAGTTCCCTGAAATAGCCGGGCTGCCGCTCCATCAAGTCATAGCGGACCCCCGACGAGACCGCCACGTGTTTGACCCCCTGCCGTTTCCGCACCTGTTGCAGGAGGCTGACAGCCCGTTTGTCGGCAGTTTCGAGGTGCGCACAGATGGCGGGAAAGATACAGCTCCCCCTGCGACAATGCCTCATAGCTTCGGGATGTTTACAGGCAAGGCCATACATGTTTGCGGTTGGGCCGCCGACATCGCTGATGCTGCCACGGAACCAGCTTTGACGGGCAAGCGCATCCACCTCGGCGATGATTGAGGCCTCGCTCCGGGACTGGATCAGTTTGCCCTGGTGCATGGTGATGGCGCAGAATGCGCAGCCTCCAAAACAGCCCCGATGGCTGGTGACGGAGGTCTTGATCTGGTCCCAGGCCGGTATTGGTTCGCAGTACGAGGGATGGGGCGTCTTTTGGAACGGGAGCGCGTAGATCCTGTCCATGTCCGCTTGGTGCAGGGGCAGGGACGGCGGATTGCACACCAGCAGGCGGTTGCCGTGCGGCTGGATAATCGTCCGGGCGGAGAAGGGGTTCTGTTCCCGGTAGACCAGGCGGAAGGCATCGGCGAATTGTTTTTTGTCAACAACGACATCGTCAAAGGAGGGGATGAACACCTTGCCCCCGCTTTCAGAGTCAGATATGCCGGACAACGGCCTGTCCTCGGCGTCCCGTCCGACACGGCACGTGCCACGTACGTTCCTGATCTCCGCAAACGATTCCCCACCCGCCATGCGGCGTGCCAGTTCCAGTAACGGCAGCTCGCCCATGCCGTAGACCAACAGATCGGCCTTGGCGTCGAAAAGAATCGAGCGGCGAACCTTGTTCTCCCAATAGTCGTAGTGGGCAAAACGGCGCAGGGAGGCTTCGATGCCGCCGATGACCACCGGCACGTCCCCATAGGCCTCTTTCAGGCGCGAGGTATAGATGATGGTGGCGCGATTGGGACGGGCTCCATGGCGGTTTCCCGGGGTGTAGGCATCATCGTGGCGCAGCTTGCGCGCCGGGGTGTAGTGGGCCACCATCGAATCCATTGCCCCGGCTGATACGGCAAAGAACAACCGCGGACGCCCCAGTGCCACGAAGGGCTCCTTTGAGCGCCAGTCCGGCTGGGGGATGATCCCCACCCGGAAGCCGTGAGCCTCCAACCAGCGGGCCAACAGTGGGACGCCGAAGGCCGGGTGGTCGATGTAGGCGTCGCCGCTGACAAAAATGACGTCCAACTCGCTCCACCCCTTGGCCCGTGCTTCGCCGAGATGTATGGGGAGGTGTCCGGTCAAGGGAAGAGCGCCAGACCTTCCAGTCCCAATGTCTCCGGGAACCCGCAGGCGATGTTCATGTTCTGCACCGCCTGGCCCGATGCCCCCTTGACCAGGTTGTCGATGGCCGAAACCACGATGATCCGCCCGGTGCGGCTGTCAACCAGGGGAGCGATATCGCAGAAGTTGGCCCCCCGCACGAAAGCGGTCGAAGGGAGGCTCCCCTGGGGAAGAACCCGCACGAAGGGTTCGCCCGCGTAGAACTCCTGGTAAAGCGCGACCAGCTTTTCAGTGGATACCTCTTTCGTCGGGGTTGCATACATGGTGGAGAGTATCCCCCGGTCCATGGGCGCCAGGTGCGGCGTAAACGTAATCTTGATCCCGATCCCGGCCAAGAGCGACAGCTCCTGCTCGATCTCCGGCGTGTGCCGGTGGGCTCCGCCGACGCCATATGCCTTGAAGCCTTCATTTACCTCGCAGTACAGGCTGTCAACCTTGGCCGAGCGGCCGGCGCCGCTCACGCCCGAGGCGGAATCGGCGATGATGCTGTGTGGATCGATCACTCCCATTTTCAACAGCGGCGCCAGCCCGAGGATGATGCTGGTCGGATAGCAGCCCGGATTAGCCACCAACCGGGCCCCCTTGATCTTGGCCCGCCTGATCTCCGGCAGGCCGTAGACCGCCTTCTTCAGGTTGGCCGGGTTGAGATGTTCTTCGTACCAGGCCCCATAGACCTCCGGGTCGGAGAGCCGGTAGTCGGCCGACAGGTCGATCACCGTCTTGCCCAGCTTCATGAAGGTGGGCACCACCTCCATGGCCGCCTTATGGGGCAAGGCCGTGAAGATGACGTCGGCCTTCTCTGCAACTCGCGCCGGCTCAAGGTTCTCAAGCATGAGATCGCACCGTCCCCGCAGTGTGGGAAAAACATCGGAGATCCTCTTGCCGGCGCTCTGCTCGGACGTAAGGCAGGTCACCGCCGCCTCGGGATGGCAGTAAAGGATGCGGATCAACTCTAATCCTGTGTAACCGCTGGCTCCAACAATGGCGACATTCAACATGGCAAACCTCCCAAAAGGTTGAAAATTCAGGTTGTTCAAAAATAGTCAGATCGTCGCACCCACAGTATAATCGCCTCCGGCGATTGTCGGTGACGAAGCGCAGCCGAGTTCATCCCGCAGGGACAGAACCGGAACGGTTCCGCTAAATGCCCTGAGGAGACCCTCACCCGGCCTTTGGCCACCCTCTCCCAGAGGGAGAGGGTAACTGTATCCCTTCTCCCTCTGGGAGAAGGATAGGATGAGGGGCGCTACGCCGCACGAAAGGGCTTTCGAGGACGAAGGCCGAGATGGCTGTTTTTCAACAACCTCCAAACAAAAAGGGGAAACCCTTGCGGATTTCCCCTTCTACCATACCAGTGCGGTCTAATCCGGCGATTAGCGCTTGGAGAACTGGAACCGTGCGCGGGCTGCGGCCCTGCCATACTTCTTACGTTCTTTAACGCGGGAGTCACGGGTAATGAAGCCGGCCTTCTTGAGTACGCCACGCAGCTCGGCGTCCGTCTCCAGCAGGGCCTTGGTGATGCCGTGCTTGATAGCGCCGGCCTGGCCGGAGTCGCCGCCGCCCTGCACCGTCACGTAAATGTCGTACTCGCCAACCTTTTCAACCAGTTCCAGCGGTTGGCGCACGACCATCTTGGAGGTCTCGCGGCCGAAATACTCGTCCAGCGTCTTGTTGTTCACCATGATCTTGCCGGCGCCCGGTTTGAGCCACACCCGGGCTATCGAGCTCTTGCGCTTCCCTGTGCCGTAATAGCTGACTGCTGCCATATCGTATATCTCCTCAGAGTATTAAAATGCCAGGTTCTTGGGCTGCTGAGCGTCATGGGGATGACTGGCGCCGGCATAGACCTTGAGCTTTTTGAGCATATGCCGGGCAAGTTTGTTTTTGGGGAGCATCCCCTTGACAGCCTTGCGGATGATATCTTCCGGCCTTTTTTCCAGAAGCTTGCCGGCGGTGATCTCTTTCAGGCCGCCCGGAAAGCCTGTATGGCTGTAATAGATCTTATCGTCCAGCTTGCGGCCGGTCAGCGCAATCTTCTCGGCGTTCACCACGATGACGAAATCACCGGTATCCACGCTGGGAGTAAAGATGGCCTTGTTCTTGCCGCGCAACACACCGGCGATCTGAGTGGCCAGACGCCCCAACACGATATCCTGTGCATCGACCAGGTACCAGTCCCGTTTTACGTTTTCCGCTTTTGCAACTTCGGTTTTCATAGCTTCCTCACATGCTGCACGATCTGCCAGGGGCAGACCATGTTTTTTTTCGAAGAGGTGTAACTTACTGAAAGATTGGCGACCTGTCAACAAAAAAATCAGTCCTGTCATTATTTAGGTTTTTTCAACAGCCATCTGGCACTTTGGAACACTTGATTATTCCCTCCCCCCAGCGGGGGAGGATGAGGGAGGGGCAAGGCTGTAAACTCAACTAATCCCCCCTCCCAACCTCCCCCCGCTGGGGGGAGGAGATTTTTTCGAAATACTTACTATTTCAGACACTAGTGTCCCGGTTGGCACAGCTCCGTAAGGACACCGTTGCTGCTTTTGGGATGCACGAAGGCGATCCGCGTCCCGTGGGCTCCGTTGCGCGGCCGTTCGTCGATCATCCGCGCCCCGTCGGCCAGCAGCCTGGCGATGGCGTCATCAATGTCCTCCACCTCGTATGCCAGGTGGTGGATGCCGGGGCCGCTCTTTTCCAGGAACTTCGCTACCGGGCTATCCTCGCTGGTCGGCTCCAGGAGTTCTATCTTGGATTCGCCCACGTGGAGCATGGCGACCCGCACCTTTTGTTCCACGACCTCCTCGATACCCGCAAAGGTCATCCCGAGATTATCCCGGTAGAACGGAAGTGCGTCGTCGAGGGACTTCACGGCAATGCCTATGTGATTGATCCTGGTCAGCATGGAAACCCCTTTCTAGGAGGTTGTTGAAAAACAGCCATCTCGCCGCCATCCTCGAAAGCCCTTTCGTGCGGCGTAGCGCTGCAAACCCTCACCCAATCCCTCTCCCTCTGGGAGAGGGATTGGCATGCTCTCCCCCTCTGGGGGAGAGATAGAGAGAGGGCCTGCCTCCTTAGGGCCTTTAGCAGAACCGTTCCGGTTCTGTCCCTGCGGGATGAACTCCGCTGCGCTTCGTCACCGATAATCGCCGG
>Ga0326727_10002925_pt1 | contig 56347 bp, 54 predicted proteins | sample MB2enrmetagenome_FD_207643 | JGI IMG/M metagenome (GOLD analysis project Ga0326727, IMG submission 207643) | Lab enriched peat soil microbial communities from McLean, Ithaca, NY, United States - MB29MY | ecosystem: Environmental > Terrestrial > Soil > Wetlands > Peat | place: USA: New York...
CGCGCCCGCATCACCCGGGTCCGCACCGTTCCCTCGGGAATCCCCATCGCAATCGCAACCTCGCGCGACGTCATCTCCTCAATCGCCGACAGCAGCAACGGCTGTCTCAACTCCTCCGGCAGTGCCTCGATCAGCCTGCGCAGCAGCGCGCGCTCGTCGCCGTCCACCATGCTCTGCTCGGCCGACCTCCCGCCCGCTGCAAACTCGCGCCCGGTCTCATCTTCCAACGGCTCCGCCTTCGGCCGCCGAGCTGCTAAATCCAGACCCACGCGCCACACCGTCCGCGCCAGAAAAGCCTTCTCATCATCCATCTGCAACCACGCGTCGCCGCGATACAGCTTAAGCAGCGCCTCCTGCACCGCGTCCTCAGCATCCTGCACGCTGCGCAGCAACCCATGCGCTACGCGGAACATCAACCGCGCCTGCCGCTCCGCCATCTCCGCAAATCGCCGGTCCCGCTCCTCGGCCGTCATCCGCAGCGCTTCCACATCGTTGCCTGCATCCTCGGCGTCGCGCACACCGGCGCTCGACGGAAACTCAATCACCCCGCCGCTCACATCGCGCGCCAACGCCCGCACCGGAAGCCCCATCTAGCCCGCCCTCTGCATCTGCCCTTCAATAACCAAGACCGCCCCGCCCGCCAATCTGTTCACTTTTCTTCACCTAGCTGGTATCGCAAGTCATAAATCCAGATGCCTCTGCACCTTAAGACGGGTTATCCTCTCAAGAGCCTCGAATGTCGTTCGGCATCCTCGGGAGTAGAACCCGCCCCCCATCCTGCCGATAAAGCTGCTAAGGACCAGTGCATGGGAGTGGAGATCCAGATGAACGGCGCGCGCAGGTCGGTGGAAAACCGCCAGGCCAAGCGCTATCGATACCAGGCCGACGCCACCGTGCGCCGGCTCGAGCTGCCCGACACGCTCCCCGGCCGCATCCTCGATCTCAGCGTCCGCGGCTGCCTGCTCCGGCTGCCCAATCTGGCCGACTTCGCCGTCGATTCGCTGGTGGATATCTGCGTCAACTCCAGCGCTGTCACCTTCCGCGCGCTGGGCTCGGTCCGCCATTGCTCCCATATCCGCCGCCTCATCGGGCTCGCCTTCGTCAACCTCAGCCGTCGCGGTCAGGTGGACCTGCGCGAGCTGATCGCCGAGCTGGAGGCCGCCGAGCAGGCCGGCCACTCCCTCGCCCACGAGATCGTGGTCCTCAAGCACGATGGCCCCATCTACCACCCGCTCGAAGCCTCCAAAAAATAGCCGCATCGCTTTCGCCCGCCTGCTTGCCTCGCCGCTGCTGTACGCTTAACACGCGATGCAACCCGGACTCTCAACCCACGTCTTCTTCCAGCACCGCCTTCATCCCGGCCTGCTGGACGCCCTCCACGCCTCCGGCGCGCTCACCATCGAAGTCTTCGCCGCGCGCCACCACTTCGACTACACCGACGCCCCCGCCGTCCGCGAGCTCGCCGCCTGGTTCCGCTCCAACGATGTCCGCGCCGTCCTCCACCAGCCCATCTACCTCAGCCATCGCGGCCGCGCCTTCAGCGACTCCGACGGTGCCCAGTGGTCGCCCCACGTCGCCACCAACCTGAACATTATCAACCCGGAAAAGCTGCGCCGCATCGAGGCCGTCGACGAGGTCAAGCGCGCCATCGAGACCGCCGAGCAGGTGCCGTTCAGCGCCGTAGTCCTCCACCTCGGCCTCAAGGACTCGCCCTGGGACGAGCCCGCCATCGAGAACTCGCTCACCGCCATCGAGCACCTCAAGGCCTTCGCCGCGCCGCTCGGCGTCCAGCTGCTGCTGGAGAATCTGCAGAACGACATCACCACCCCCGACCACCTCCTCTACATCCTCAAGGCCGGCCACTTCAACACCGTCGGCGTCTGCCTTGACCTCGGACATCTCCACCTCGCCATGCCCGCGACCAACCCTCCACGAGACTCCGGCGTAGCCGCCGCCATTGAGGCTCTCGGCTCGCGCATCGCCCAGGTCCACGTCCATGACAACCACGGCCTCTTCGCCCCGCACGCCAGTGTCCCCGCATCCTTCTCGAGCGTCTCCGACATGAAGGACGAGCACCTCTGGCCCGGCGCGGGCACAATCGATTGGCCGGCCGTCACTGCCTCGCTCGCCGCCCTGCCCGCCGCCACCCCCGGCATCCTCGAGATCGTCAGCGACCGCGACGAGACCCCCGAACAAGTCACCCGCAAGGGCGAACAGACCTTCCGTATGTTCTCCGAAATGGCCGCCGCGCCGAATATGTAACCAAAGTTGAGCGAAAGAAAAGCATTATGCCCAATCCAGAACCAGAATCAGTTACAAATCCTCCCGTCGCCACCATCTCTTCGCTCGCCGCCCACGAAGGCCAGCGCGTCACCCTGCGCGGCTGGCTCTACAACATGCGCCAGAGCGGCAAGCTACTCTTTCCCATCTTCCGCGACGGCACCGGAACCATCCAGGGCATCGTGCCCAAGGCCGCCGTCTCTGAAGAGATCTTCGACCGCGTCAAGTCCCTCACCCAGGAGTCATCCGTCATCGTCACCGGCCGCGTCCGCGCCGACTCCCGCGCCCCCTCCGGCTTCGAGCTCGACGTCGAGGACCTCGAAATTCTCCACCTCGTCCCCGTCGACGCGCCCTTCCCCATCACCCTCAAGGAGCACGGCACCGACTTCCTGATGGAGCATCGCCATCTCTGGGTGCGCACCCCGCGCCAGTCCGCCATCCTGCGCATCCGCGCCACCATCATGCGCGCCGCGCAAGAATATTTCGATAGCCACGGCTTCATCCGTACCGACCCGCCCATCCTCACGCCGGCGGCCTGCGAGGGCACCAGCACCCTCTTTGAGCTCGATTACTTCGGCGACCCCGCCTACCTCACCCAGTCCGGCCAGCTCTACATCGAATCCACCGCGCTGGCCCTGGGCAAGGTCTACAGCTTCGGCCCGACGTTCCGCGCAGAGAAGTCCAAGACCCGCCGCCACCTCACCGAGTTCTGGATGATCGAGCCCGAGGTCGCCTTCATGGAGCTCGACGGCCTGATGCAGCTCGCCGAGGACTTCCTCACCCACATCGTCTCGCGCGTGCTCGAACTCCACCGCGTTGATCTCAAAGTCATCGGCCGCGACACCGCCAAACTCGAAGCGGTGATCTCCCCATCAAATGAATCTGTCATCCTGAGCGGAGGCGCAGCCGCAGCCGAAGGACCTGCGGTTGTTTCTTCGACCATCCCACGCTTCCCCCGCCTCAGCTACGACGCAGCCCACGACCTGCTCGACGAAGCTTTCAAGGCCGGCAAGCTCGAAGCCCCCCATATCTACGGCGACGACTTCGGCTCTCCCGACGAGACCTACCTCAGCTCCCAGTTCGACCGCCCGGTCATGGTCCACCGCTACCCCGCCGCCTTCAAGGCCTTCTACATGCAGCCCGACCCCGCCGACCCCACCAAGGCCCTCTGCGTCGACGTGCTCGCCCCCGAAGGCTACGGCGAAATCATCGGCGGCTCCCAGCGCATCGACTCCTACGACCTGCTCTCCGCGCGCATCGAAGAACACCACCTGCCCCGCGCCGCCTTCGAGTGGTACCTCGACCTGCGCCGCTATGGCTCCGTCCCCCACTCCGGCTTCGGCATGGGCATCGAACGCGCCGTCGCCTGGATCTGCGGCCTCGACCACGTCCGCGAAACCATCCCCTTCGCCCGCACCCTCAACCGCATCTACCCGTGACGCGGCGCCCCAATAAGCTAGGAGCAATTCGTGAACCTCACATGCGACTCCAGCATTGCCGACGGCTATACGAGCCGCTCCCAGAAGTCGCGAATTATCAGCGAATGGTGGGTGGCAGAAAACGGCTACTGTCTTGCTTGCGACAGCGAGAAGTTGGTTCCCACACGCCGCAACACCCAGGCGCGAGATTTCGAGTGCATCTCGTGCGGACACCCCTACGAGCTAAAGAGCACGCGGGGAAAATTCGGGAAACAGATCAATGATGGCGCATATTCGGCGATGATGCGTCGTATAGAAGATTCAAGTACTCCCAGCTTCCTCCTGCTCGGTTACACGCCCGCTTGGACTATTGACAGTTTGCAGGCGATTCACCATCTATTGATCACGCCTTTGGCAATCAGGGCCCGAGCGCCACTAACGGCGACGGCACAGCGTGCTGGATGGATCGGCTGCAACATCCTGCTGTCGCAAATCCCACAGGAAGGACGAATTGACTTGGTAAAGAATGGCGTGGCCGCCCCAATGAGCCACAGCAGACATGAGTTTGCCAAGACCGAAAAACTCAACAAGCTCTCGCCAACCGAGAGAAGTTGGACCGCGGAAATTCTGAATTCGATTCATGGACTGGGAAAGAAGACCTTCACGCTTCAGGAGGCTTATCTGTTCGAGGCCAGGCTTGCTATTGTTTATCCCTCAAACCGTCATATCCGTGCAAAGATTCGCCAGCAGTTGCAAGTTCTCAGAGACTTGGGTTTCATCGATTTTGTCGCAAGAGGCGTATATTCTCTGAGGTAAGCGGGGCTCCTAGGAGGTAATCAATGGCTGTCGAGTGGTATCTCAACCAGTACGAATGTGAGCGCTGCGGATACTACTGGGAAGACGAGTGGTCATGCACGTGCGACGATCGGTGCCCCGAATGCAATCTGACGAACAGCCCTCAAGAGTCTGTCGACCTCAGCCGCGAACTAACTGCCGAAGACTTTGTGATCGCGGCAGCTAGCGTCGAGCCAACGATCAAGAGATTCGAAGGCCCATCCAAGATTTCGGGGGCCGAGGACGGTGTTTGGGTCACTGGGAAAATCTGGGTGCCAAGGAAAACCGCAGAGAGGCAGGCGCAAAGAGAGCTGGAACGGCGCTAGTTTCAGACTCGTTGCCGCCAGCCGTGCGAACCATTTTCGACGTCAGGCTGAATTCACGAAGAGCAGCAAGAAGGTCGGCAAATTCGGTGGCTCTTGTCTCACACAGAATCGTCGCCGCGTTCCGGTAACTGTGAACCTCGTATCGATCCCTTATATCCTGCGGGATTTTGGCTTGAACGATAACATCGGGATCGCCTGTGTCGCTCGGCGCCGCGGCAACTTCATCCTTAGTAAGCTCTTCTTCAAAGTCTGGCACCTGACCACTAACGACGTCGTCCTGTCCGGCTGCAACTTCTCTGGACCTTCTCCGCATAGAGTCATCAGAGCAGCGTGGAAGCGCATTTACAAGCAAATGTATCCTCCGAACATTGACGCCAATGGTTCGTTTGCAAGAACATTTGACTTCGAGGCCCGGGTGCCCCACATCTCGCTTCTGAAGATGTGGGATTGCCTTCACAAAATCCCCTGTCAGCCCCAAGCCGCAAGGGCCCGCGTTCACGCGTGCCAATAACAGCCCGGGTCGAAGACCCACACCGCTCTGCCGACGGCCGGAGTGGAGGCGCAGCCGCAACGACCGATTCGCCTTCCTGCGCCAGCCCCTATTCTCCAGCTCCAAGTCCCGCCCTTAAAACCTCGCGCGCAGCTCGAAGCTCTTCGCCACCGGTTCCACAATCTTCACCCGCCCATGCCCAGGGTTAATCGCCTCCCGCGTCCGCAGGACTCCGGCGCGTTCCAGCCGCCGCACGTCGCGCCGCACCGACTTCGGGTCCCGCTTCAGCGCCGCCGCCAGCTCACTCACCGAGTGGGGCCGCTTCTGTGCCACCTGGAACAGCCGCACCCTCTGCGCCGTCAGGCACTGCACCATCTCCAGCGGCGAGTCGAAGTTGATCGTCATTTCCGGCTCCAGCAACTCTTTCCGCGCTAGCCGCTCCGCCCGCACCCGGCCCCGCTCCGCCCATCCCTCAAAGCCATCTGTCCATATCGTCAACTTCATGGCCACTCCTTTCGCAACAGCCTCACTTCGTGGATGAATCGTTCGCGCGGGCTCGGATAATCCACGGACTCCAACGGCTCTACCGCGCCCTTGAAATGCCGATGGTGATACCCGTGGCCATTGTCGTAACCCAGCACACGGCCATTGTCCCCGCTCATCAGAAAATGATTGATGAACGCAAGGTTGTAGCGAGCAATCTCGCCATCCGCATCCTGCCAGACTTCTTCGCGAATCAATCCCCGTCCGGCCGCGCAACGCACCGGCGTAAGCTCATCGATAATCTTCCGCAAACTTCTCTTCGGCGGCACTGACCCATCCTACCACAGCTAGGGCATTGCCCGCCCGCCCTGCCCTGACATTCCCATCTTCGTGCGAACATACTGCTAATGCGCCCTAACAGAAACGCTATCAACCCTCCTCGCCTCGCCATCGCCGCATCCTTCCTCATCTGCTGCCTCACTGTCGCTGTCCAGCAGGTCGCCGCGCAGGAGAAGGGCGTTTGGCGCGCCGCCAGCAAGGCCGCCCAATCCATCACCGGCGATGTCGCGCTCGCCGACCAGAAGATCGCCATCAATTTCCTCACCTTCACCATGGTCAAGATTCGTGCCCTCGACAAATCAGAGTTGAGCGCCGCCTTCGACGCCGACGCCAACGCCAACGGGAGCGGCAGCCTCTACAAGTTGAATGTCCCGGCCGCAAAGAAGATCATGGGCCACAACACGCTGTGCGGCGATGAGGATACGGAGTGGATGGCCACCTACGTCGCCGGCAACTCCCTGCACCTCGCCTTCTTCTCCGGAGAGAAACCTCCGGTCTTCACCCTCGACGCCATCTCCAACTCGACGGACCTGTGCGGCACGTACTCCTACATTAGGTGACCTGCTTCGCGCAGTCCTTACGCTGATCGTTACCGAATTTTGCTTGCGACCATCGGGAGCGCCACGCGAAGCAGGAAAGGGCGTGTGAACGCCTATCTCCGCTTCAGCGCCTCCAGCTCATCCAGCGTCCGCGGCCAATCCTTGCCCAGCAGCCGCGACAGGCTCCGGTCGGCCAGCACCTTGCCGCCGGTCTGGCACACCGCGCAGTAGTTGGTCTCGTTATCCGCATACCGGATCCGTTGCACCGGCGACCCGCACCTTGGGCACGGCTTGCTAAATCGCCCATGCACCGCCATCTCCGCGCGAAACGCCGTCACCTTCTCCGGGAAAGCGACCTTCGCCTCCGCAAGCAGCCGGGCGGTCCATATCTTCAGCGTCTCCCGCGTCGCCGCGTACAACCGCTCCCACTCCTGCTCCGTCAGCTTGTGTGTCAGTGCAATCGGCGACAGCTGCGCCGCATGGAGAATCTCATCCGAGTACGCATTCCCAATCCCGCTGACGATGCGCGGATCGGTCAGCGCCCGTTTCAGCGTGCGGTTCTCTGCGGTCAGCGCTGCGCGAAAGTCGTCCAGCCCGGTTGCCAACACGTCGATCCCGCCCGGATCGGCCGCCGCCAGCCCAGCTTCGTCCGCGAACATATGCAGCGACGCCCGCCGTTTCGATCCCGCCTCGGTCAGCACCAGCGAGCCGTTGGGAAAATCGAACGCCGCCAGCGCATTTCGTCCCGCCAGCTTTGCACCCGGCGCGCGCCAGTGCAGCCGGCCCGCGATCATCAGGTGCAGCACCATCCACTCGCCGTTGTCGAAGCCGAACGCAATCCGCTTGCCCACCCTCCGCAGCTTGCGCACAATCTTGCCCTTGACGCTCTTGAGCGGTGGCTCGACTGTCCGCAGCAGAAACGCGCTTGCCAGCCGCACCGCCAGCAGTGGTTGCCCCACCACCCGCGCCTCCAGCGCATGGATGTAGGCCGCAATGTCAGGCAGCTCCGGCATGATTCGGCCTCCTGTAGGAAAATACTCGCATGGACGGCACCCGTATCGACAAGTGGCTCTGGGCCGCGCGCTTCTTCAAGACCCGCGAGCTCGCCTCCAAGGCCTGCGAGATGGGCCGCATCGACTCCAACGGCGTGCGCGCCAAGCCGGCGCGCGAGGTCCGCGTCGGCGACCAGCTCCACATCAACAATGGCGCGGTCGAGTTCCAGATTGAAGTCCTTGCCCTCAGCCAGCAGCGCGGCCCGGCCGCAGTCGCGCAAACCCTGTACCGCGAGTCCGAAGCCAGCATCGAAGCTCGCCGCAAGGCCGCCGAAGAGCGCCGCCTGCTCGGCCCCATCGCGGCCATCTCGACCGGCCGGCCCTCGAAGCGCGATCGCCGCCTCATCCACAGCTTCAGCGGCAAACGCTAAACTCTGCCGCCCGATTCGCGCCCGCCGCGATTTCGCCGTAATCTTATCCAGACCATGAAGAAGAAACTACGCATCGGCATTCTCTTTGGCGGTCGCTCCGGCGAGCACGAAGTCTCGCTGCTCTCCGCCGCCTCCATCCTCAAGGCCATCGACCGCAAGCGCTACGAGGTCGTCCCCATCGGCATCGACAAGCAGGGCCGCTGGCTCACCGGTGCGGCCGCCGATCGCCTGCTCGCCGGTCCCGCGCCGTTACCGCTTACGCCCGCAGCCCTCAGCGAAGAAGAGGCCGAGTTCGCCATCTCCGCGGCCGTCCTGCGCAGTGGCGAGGAGCTCCACATTCCGCCTCCGCACCCGCGGCGGCGCGCCACCGATTCCCTTGAGAACACCACCAGCGCCGATCTTGCCCAGCCTGGCAACCCGCTCGCCGCCTCGCTCGACGTCGTCTTTCCCATCCTCCACGGTACCTTCGGCGAGGACGGCACCATTCAGGGCCTCTTCGAACTCGCCGACATTGCCTACGTCGGCTCCGGCGTGCTTGGCTCCTCCGCCGCCATGGACAAAGACGCCATGAAGCGCCTCTTCGCCGCCGCCGGTTTGCAGCAGACGCCGCACCTCGCCCTCTTGCGCAGCGCATGGCGCGATGACCCCAAACGCTGCACCCGCCTCATCGAGAAGTCGCTCGCCTATCCGCTCTTCGTCAAGCCCGCGAACCTCGGCTCCTCGGTCGGCATCTCCAAGGTCCACGATCGAAGTGAGCTCGCCGCCGCCATCGACCTCGCCGCCAGCTTCGATCGCAAGCTGGTCATCGAGCAGGGCGTCGGCGGTCCAGGCGTCAAGCCGCGCGAGCTCGAGGTCGCCGTCCTCGGCAACGACGCGCCCGAGGCGTCTGTCGTCGGGGAGATCGTCCCCAACAAGGAGTTCTACGACTACGAATCCAAGTACGCCGACTCGCCGGGCGATCCATCCATCCCGATCATCCCAGCCAAGCTCACCAAGTCCGAAACCAGACAGGTCCGCGAGATGGCGCTCGCCGCCTTCCGCGCCTGCGACTGCTCCGGCCTGGCCCGTGTCGACTTCCTGATGGAGCCTGCGCGCGACGCAAAGGGAAGAAAGATCGCCAAGCCGCGCATCTTCGTCAGCGAGATCAACACCATGCCCGGCTTCACCAGCATCTCCATGTATCCCAAGCTGTGGCAGGCTAGCGGCCTCTCCTACAGGAAGCTCATCGATCGCCTCATTGAGCTCGCGCTCGATCGCCATCGTGAAAAGCAAGAGACGCAATTTACACGAATCTAGAAGCTTCCCGTGCAGTGACGGAGTATGATCCAGGCAAGGGTGGGCCATTGAGCGATAACGTACTGCAAACGCTGCAACAACTCGTGCAGGACGTCATCGCGCCCGATGTGCGTGAGCTGAAGGTGCGTCTCACCTCGCTGGAAAAATACATGGACGTCCGGTTCGCTGCACTTGAGCAGAAGATGGACGCTCGCTTCAAAGCTCTCGATGAAAAAACCGATGCCCGCTTCGACGCCATCCACGTCCGTTTTGAAGCGCTCGACAAGAAGTCCGATGCCCGCTTCGACGCGCTGATGTCGGCCATCTCCGAGTCCCGCGCGCTGGCGGAGCTCACCAATCTGCGCGTCATCGCCTCCCTCAGCGAGCGCGTCGCTGTTCTCGAAGCCCAGCGTCACTAGAGTTCAGCCGCCGAACGACCGCATCCTCGATTTCCAACATCGTCTCCGGCCTTATCGGTCAGTCGTGTGCTTTTTCGTCTCCAAAGGGTAACCCGGAGGCTCTAAGATCATAGGGCCGGACAATCGAGTCCCCGGAAACTCTCTAAAGGAGCCAATTGTGGTTAAGAATGTTCTTCTCATGGTGTTGCAGTTTGTGCTGTTCCTGCTCGCATTTGCCGCTGGAAATCTGCTGCCGCTCATCAACATCTCATTCGTCACCAAATGGGCGGACGGGGCCCGCGGCTTTCAGTGGGACGGTATTCTCCTCATGCTCGCGCTCTTTGTTGTGATTCTGCTCATCGAAGCCGCACGCAAGCGCCTACGCTTTGCCGCCTCCTGGACCACGCTGGCCCTGGTGCTGGCCGCCGTGGCCGGCCTTGTCATGAAGTTCGGCTTCATGACCTTCGACCGCTAGTTACATCGCACGGTGCCCGTGGGAAAGTAGGCTTCACGCGCGCGCTCCGGACGGGACGTTACCCGGTGCCCCGACCACCCCCGCTCCCGCCCCCATCTCCGCTATCAATCCGCCTAAAGAGCAGCCCGCCCTCAACCGATTGACTACAGGCGACAGGAACTCGACCCGGCCCTATTTGTTAGACTGACAGTAAAGCCTTCAGAAGGGCGAATAACTTTCCATGAGTTTGCCGGCTTCCTCCTCCCCCGTCACCGACGTCCCCAGCCTGGATCTGGCTGCGCGCCGGATCGCCTATTTCTCCATGGAAATCGCGCTCTCGCCCGCGCTGCCCACCTACTCGGGCGGCCTGGGCGTGCTCGCTGGCGACACCCTGCGTTCCGCCGCCGACACTGCCGCGCCCATGGTTGCCGTTTCGCTCGTCCATCGCCGTGGCTACTTCCGCCAGCACCTCGATGCCGTCGGACAGCAGACGGAGTCCGATGTTCCCTGGTCGCCCGAGACCACCCTTCCCAGCGCCGGGCCCACCGTCGCCATCACCATGCAGGGCCGCGAAGTCTCCATCTGCGCCTGGCGTTTCGACGTCGTCGGCGTCGCCGGCCACGTCATCCCCGTGTTCTTGCTCGACACCGACCTCGACGGCAACGATCCCTACGACCGCCGCCTGACCGACCACCTCTACGGCGGCGATACCTACTACCGCCTCTGTCAGGAGACCGTGCTCGGGCTCGGTGGCGTGGCCCTGCTGCGCGCCCTCGGCCTCAAGCCCGAGGTCTACCACATGAATGAGGGTCACGCCGCGCTGCTCGGCATCGGGCTGCTGGAGGAGCGTCTCGACGGAGCGCCGCTGGAGCGGGCAACCGAGCAAGACCTTACTGCAATCGCCCAGTGTTGCGTCTTCACCACGCATACGCCGGTGCCTGCCGGACACGACCAGTTCGGCATCGACCAGATGTACGCCGTGCTCGGCAATGAGCGCGGCAAAACCATCGAGCGCTTCAACATCTTGCACAACGCGCTGCTCAATATGACCTATCTCGCTCTGCGCTTCTCGCGCTACGTCAACGGCGTATCCATGCAGCACGGCAAGGTCTCGCAGCAGATGTTTCCCGACTATCACGTCCACGCCATCACCAACGGGGTCCATGCGGCTACCTGGCTCTCCGACCCCATGCAGGAGCTGCTCGATGAAGAAATCCCGGAGTGGCGCCACGACAACCACTACTTCCGGTCCGTCTATGGCATCGCGCCGGCCAAGATCTCCAATTGCCACGAGATTGCCAAGCAACGGCTCTTCACCGAGGTCTACAAGCGCTCCAAATTGCAGTTCAACCCCAAGATGCTGACCCTCGGCTTCGCCCGCCGCGTTGCTACTTACAAACGCGCCGACCTCCTCTTCCACGATCCCAAACGCCTCTCCAAGATCGCCAAAAAGATCGGCGGCCTGCAGATCCTGTTCGCCGGCAAGGCCCATCCCGCCGATGCTGCCGGCAAGGGCCTCATCCGCGATGTCTTCTCCGCCGCTGCCAGCCTCGGGGCCAGCGGCGTGCGCATCCTTTACCTGGAGAATTACGATTGGGAGCTCGGTCGCCTGCTCACCCAGGGCGTCGACGTCTGGGTCAACACCCCGCGCCGCCCCTACGAGGCCTCCGGGACCTCGGGCATGAAGGCCGCCCTGAACGGTGTGCCCTCGCTCAGCGTGCTAGACGGCTGGTGGATCGAGGGCTGTGCCGAGGATGTCACCGGCTGGGCCGTCGACGACGCCGAGGACGAGGACGGCGAAGCCGCCAGCCTTTACGACAAGTTAGAGAACAAAATCGCCCCGCTCTACGCCCGCCCCAACGCCTGGGCGCGCGTCCAGCAGCATTGCATCGGCATCAACGGCGCATTCTTCAATACCCACCGCATGTTGGGCCAGTACTTCAACAATGCCTACTTCCCACAGATGTCCGAGGAGCAGGCAATTCCCCTTGCCGTCGATCTGCTTGCGGGCGAAAAGGCCGCCTCAACCACCAAAGAGTTTGCTCTTGCCACCAAAGAGCCCATCCTGGCCTAAGCGCCTTTGCGGTTGCTTTTACTAACAGCTAAAAGCTAACAGCTAAGGGCTGCTTTACCGCAGTTGCGTCTGGATCACCCGCACCTCGGGCATCTGCGTGTTCCAGTTGTCCGGGATGGCCTCGAAGGTAAGCCGAAACTCGCGGTCGTCGCCCGGCTTCAAGGGGGCCGCGCTCACCGGCTCGGTGTCGATGTACGGCTCCTTCATGCGGATCAGTGTCAGCGGTACGGTATCGATCGCCGGCGCCAGTGCCTCATCGTTCTGGAACACCACCTGCACCGTCACCCCGGTTACCGTCCGGTTGCCCGTATTCTGCACATGCCCGTCTAGATACGTCATCTTGCCGCCCGAGAGGTTCGCCGACTCGCTCATCCCAAGCTGCGAAAGCGGCAGGCTCGCCGCGTACGCGTCCGGCGGCTGGAGCGTGCTTGGCGCGGGCGCCGGCTTCTTCCGTCCGGCAATCACCAGCGCTCCCACCGCCACCATCACAATCAGCGCGGCCACTCCCCACGCCGCCATCGGCAGGCCGCCCCGCTCCTTGGTCTCCGAATCCAATGACCCTGAGGTAAAGATCGATTCCTCCGGGCTGGGCTGGTCCGGATCGGGCTGGTGCAGGGCGCCCGGCTTGGCGCCGTCTTTTCCGTCGATGGGGGGTTGCTCAAGTTCGCTCATAACCGGAGATTCTATACCTCGGCGTGCCCTCTGCCGCGCCGATCGCAAGACATCCCCCAAAAGGAGCATTCCCCCGATAGCTTGCCTTGCCTAGCCTTGTAGCGTCGGCCCGGAGCAGAGTCTGAAAGGGGCCAGGCAGGACCGAAATCCTTGCCCATGCTCGCTCGTTGGAGCTCGCACCGTGTCCGCAGATTCGATTCCGATGACCGCAGATTCCGCAATGCATCCCGCGCCGCTGCCCCTGCGCAGTTCGTCGAGGAACTGCCAAGGTCGCTCGCACCCGCGAAGCGGCGGCTTGCGCCTGGTTCCAAGGGGTGAAGCACCTCGCGCCGATCTCGCCCCGGAGCGCAGCGGTCCCCAGGCCGCCTATCGCGGACTCTACCTGTTGGCCGATACGCGCGGCAGCGGGCCGCAACCCCCGCCTCCCAGCGCGCTCTTCTATTGGACCCTGTGGCTCTGCAGCGTGTGCCTGCTTCTGCTGGCCACCATCTAAGATTAAGCAAAGCTCGCGCGTTTCACCTTCTGCCGGAAGTCTTCGCCCTGCATCTCCACCACCACGCACATCTCCTGCAGCCGCGACCGCATTCGCTCGCCGATCCGGTCGCCCAGTGTCTCGTCGCGCATCGCTGCGCGCGCTGCACCATTCTGCCCCGGCTCACCTCCCAGCGGTCCGGCATTCGCATAGTTGGTCGTGATGATCGTCGTCCTGCGGTCGTTGTAGCGTGTGTTCAGGATGTGCGCCACCGTGTCCCACACCCAGTCGCTCGGCTTGGCCGCGCCCAGTTCGTCCAGCACCAGCACTTCGGCGTCGAACACCGGCCGCAGCACCTGCAGCTCGGTCGCAGCCACGCTCTGGTTGTAGCTGTTCTGTACCTGCTTCAGCAGATCGCGATAGTCGTAAAACAGCCCGCTCGCGCCGCGCTCCACCACCAGCGCCTGCAGAATCCCAACCGCCAGGTGCGTCTTGCCCACGCCGATCGAACCGGTCAGCAGCAGCCCGGTTCCGGCGGTCTCCGCGGGATAGCTCTCCACAAACCTCTTCGCTCTCAGGTGCGCACCAGCCAGGCTGCGATTGGCCCCTCGGAATCCGCTCTCATAGCTGTCCAGCGAGCAGTGCTCATAACGCTTCGGAATGTGGGCGCGCTCCAGCATCCGCGCCACCCGCCGCTCCACGCGGCACTCGCATGGACGCGCCACCTGCCGCCCATCCTCCAGCACAATCCGCAGCCCTGAACCCTCGCACAACCCGCAAACCTCGACCATGGCAAACCAACTCCTGCTGATCACCAAGTATCGCGCATTCGCGCCTGTCTGAATCGAATTGCCGCATGTGGGAATCCAACTCAAAATTGGGAAAACTGGTAAACTTGAACTCAGTCAGCCATCGTGCCCCTGCCTCCACGGCAGGGGCTCTGTGGGCGGCGCGACAGGCCAATCGATGTGACGGTGACCCCACCCGTTGCAAGCGAACCGCGAGCCGGCAGGCGACATTCCCAAGGAAAAGAGACCGATAGTATGGCGAAGTCAGCAGCGAAGTCGGCGGCAGAGCCGGCTGAGAAGAAGAAAGAGACCGGAGCAGAACGTAAGGCCCGGCTCCACCCCAGGTACGAAACCATCCACGTGAAGTGCGCCTGCGGCAATGTCTTTGAGACCCGCTCCACCAACAAGGGCGACATCGTCGTCGAAATCTGCGCTGCCTGCCATCCGTTCTTCACCGGCAAGCAGAAGCTGGTCGACACCGCCGGCCGGGTCGAGCGCTTCCGCCGCAAGATCGCCGGCTCCGACGCCGGCAAGGCAGCAACCGCCGCTGCCGCCAAGACCGCCGCAGCCAAATAAACCCGAGCTACTTTACCCGCATAGGCCTCCGCCCCCGCGGAGGCCTTTTGCATTCCCGATAAACTGAATCCAGATGAAGAAGCGCTACACCCTCGAGCAGAAGAAGTGGGACTCGCCCGCCGAGCACCCCATGCCCGAGCACAGCCGCGTCCCTGCCAGCGTCACCATCGGCCAGGTCCGCATCGCGCCCGCCACCGTGCTCGCCCCTATGGCCGGCGTCACCGACACCGTCTTCCGTCGCTTCATCAAGAACGCCAGCCAGTTCACCTCTCTACAGAGCTGTCATCCTGAGCGAGGCGCAGCCGCGCCGAAGGACCTGCGGTTGCTTGCGGACACTCCCGACGTAAACGCAACCACCACCAACCAGCAATCCGGCTGCGGCCTCATCATGACCGAGTTCACCTCCGCCGACGGTCTCTCCCGCATGCGCGAATCCAAGCGCAAGCGCTACCTCACCTACTACGACGACGAGCACCCCATCTCCGCGCAGCTCTTCGGCTCCAACCCCGAAACCCTCGCCGACTCCGCCCGCATCGTCCAGGACTCCGGCTTCGACCTCGTCGACCTCAACCTCGGCTGCCCCGCCAAGCGCGTCGTCTCCTGCAACGGAGGCTCCGGCCTGCTGCGCGACCTGCCCCAGATCGAACGCATCTTCCGGGCGATCCGCGCCGCCGTCACCATCCCCTTCACCGTCAAGTTCCGCATGGGCTGGAACGACCATCACATCGTCTGCGTCGAGCTCGCCCGCCTCGCCCAGGACTGCGGCCTCAACGCCGTCGCCCTCCACGCCCGCACCCGCGAGGACGGCTACACCGGCCAGGCCCGCTGGGAGTACATCGCCGCGATCAAAGATTCAGTCGGCATTCCGGTTATAGGAAATGGCGACATCCGCACCCCCGAGGACGCCGCCGCCATGGTTGACCGCACCCACTGCGACGCCGTCATGATCGGCCGCGCCGCGCCCGCCAACCCCTGGATCTTCCGCCAGATCGCGCAGTACACCGCCAGCAAGGAAGCGTCGGGCGTCGGCACGTACGACACCCCGACCGATCAAGATCGCTACCGCATGATCCGCACCTACTTCCAGATGCTGGTCGACGAGATCGCCATCGAGGAAGCCGCCGAAGCCGCGCGCGCCGAAGCCATCCTCGCCAACGGCCAGGTCGCGCGCGAAAAGCGCCACCGCGACGCAGTCGGCAAGATGAAACAGTTCGCCGCCTGGTTCACCCACGGCGTCCCCAACGGAGCTCACCTGCGCAAAGCCATCTTCGACGCCCGCTCCGGCCCCGCCGTCCTCGCCGAAGTCGAGCGCTTCTTCGAATCGCGTGACCACCTACCCGCAGAGTTCGAGCCAGTTCCGGTCGACGACAGCATGAGCCTCGAAGCCCTAGGCGCCGGCTGCGACTGAAGGTTGCTCTACGCAGCAACCGCACTCTTCTTCCTCGACCTCGAAGGTTCGCTTAGTACATTCCTTACCGCTGCGATTCGCTTCGCAGTTCGCGCTCCACGTTTCAATTCAGTCCCGACCAACAAATCCGCCGGAATGCGCAAGCCAATGCTCAGCGCGCGAATCATGGCCAGCGTCAACGGCCGCTTGCCGTTCAACACCTCGGAGACGCGGGCCCGGCTGCCGATCATCGGCTCCAGGTCCTTCCGCGTCAGCCCATTCTGGTCCATCATGAACTCGATGACCGCAATCGGGGATGCCTCTCCGATCGCAAAGTGCTTCTCCTCGTATGCCGCCACCAGCGTTACCAGTGCGTCCAACTCGTGCTCTTGCTCCGTGGCCAGACTCTCTGCGTCCATCAACGCCTCGATCCTGCGCAGCGCGCGCGAGTGGGCCGCTTCGTCTTTAATCGGATAGATTCCCATAGCGCTCCTCCTCGTGCTGCACCGTCGCAACATCAATCTTGTCGTACTCGGCGTGCGTGCCAATCCACTTGATAAAGATGGCCTGGCTCTGATAGTTGATCCCCGCAACCAGCCGGTAATCGTTCCCCTTGATATTGAAGACAACCCGCTGCGCCGAGATAATACTCGCCGATCGAAGCTGCGCCTTCAACTCCGCCGAACTCGCCCAGCGCGCAGCCTTCACCAGCTTGAACCAGGCCTGCAAATGCTCCGTGACCAGCCGCCTCTCCCCGCGCGGTACCCGGTTCTGGACAAACCCCGTCAGGGTGCTCCGGGCCACGACTCTCACTCTTCAAATCCTACTCTGATCCCAAATTGGGAGCAAGCGAAATCCATAAAAGCCTACTTCGCCCTTGCTCCCCGCACCGCAACCTCGGCCAATCCCGGCACTGCACCCGCCGGTACCGAGTCCAGCACAATCCGTATCCCGCTGCTGCGCGTCCCCGCCGGCAACGCAATTGTCACCGGCGCGCCAGCAGCCTGGGCCGTCCCCTTCACCACCGTCTTCCAGGTCATGCGGTCGTCGTTCGAGGTCTGGATCTCATACCCATACGCACCCGTCCCGGCAAATCGCACCGTCACCGCGCTCACGTCGTAGACGCCTTCCAGGTCGCTCTCCCACCACTGCGGCAAAGCAGTGCCCGCATCCGCGGCCCAGTAGGTCGCGTTGTCGCCATCGCTCGCCAGCTTCGACTGGTGCCCCGTGGCCATGGTGCTGGCATTGGTCGGCCGGTCCAGCACGATGTTCGCCACTACCTGCGCCGCCGTCTGCATCACCCCGATGAACCGCACATACGACCCCGGCGCAAACTCCGGCGACGTGCCCGCCACATACTCCGGCGCGCCCTTGGACACCACCGTCAACCGCGCCTCCGGCAGCCCCGGCGAGGTCGCCCTTATCACCGTCGTTCCCGCATAGTACGAACGAAATTCAATCGCCGCCTGCCCCACCAGAATGGGTATGTCCGTTCCATTCTTGAACGTAATCGACCTGCCCGTGGGGAACCCTCCCGGCCCGCTCACTACCTCCAGCGTCACATCCGGCGTGTTACTGATCGGCGCGCCCTTTGCGTCGACCACCGTCACCGTCACCTGCACATCACCGGTGCCATCCGCGTGCTCAATCACCGGCGCGCTCGACGTCAGCGTCAATCCTGCGGCCGTCCCCTCCTTCGGCCACTCCGGCGGAGGCACTTTCGCCAGCGAATACCGGTACCAGTACCACCCCTCCTTGGGCAGCCGGAAATAATCCACAATGCCCGTCGTCCCCTCCGCGCCCGCAATCGATCCGTGGTCGAACATGCTCCACAGCGCTTGCCCACCGCGCCACGGATACTCCGGCTGACCGGCCAGATCGCGCAGGTGCGGATCGTACGTCCCCGGCCTGATCTCCTTCGCCGATCCGTACTCCGTCACCGCGTTCGCCACCTTGGGATGGATGAACAGCCGCGCGCCATCGCCGTTATACCCCGCCACATCGCCGATCAGGTCGATCCCGCCGCGCTGCGCTCCGCCAATCGCCGCCGGTCGCGTCGGGTCCAGCTCATGGCTCTCCGCAACCTCTTTCGCCAGCAGCGCCCGCACCTTGGGCATCACTGTCGCCGGCGAAAAGTACGGCTCGTTCGACATGCTCCACACAATGATCGACGGATGGTTGCGGTTGATCCGGATCATCTCTTCCAGGCTCTGCAACACGTGCGCCTCAAATGGCGCCTGGTCCTCGTCCTTCGTCGGATAGGAGCTCGCGTTGAAGTAGCCGTCGCCCTTATATCCGCCAATCCCCCAGAAGTCGTTCTCCGACCAGAACAGCACGCCCAGCTCGTCGCACGCATCCGCGAACGCCGGCTTGTGCGGGTAGTGCGATCCGCGGATAAAGTCGAACCCCGCCTCCTTCACCATCGCCACATCGCGCCGCGCACCCGCATCGGTCACCGCATCACCCCAGCCCGCATGGTCCTGGTGCACGTCAGCGCCGTGGAAGTAGCGATGCTTGCCGTTGAAGGTCAGCCCGTCGTCCGCCGTCCACGTAAACCAGCGAATCCCGAAGCGAGTCCGGAACTCATCCACCACCGCGCCCTTCAAATACACGCGGCTCACCGCCGTATACAGCTTCGGCGTCTCCGGCGACCATAGCTTCGGCCCGCTCAACTCGCCGCTCTGATCCATCGTCACCAGCGCGCCTGCCTCAATCTTCTCCGTCGACGAATACTCCGCAACCTGCTTGCCCGCCGGGTCCAGGATCGCCGTCTTCAGCACCGCCGTCGCCGCCGCGCCTGACGCATTCCGCACCTCGGTCTTCACGTCCACCGTAGCCGCATCGTCGCTCACCTTCGGTGTCGTCACAAACGTCCCATACCACGGCACATGGACGTCCGAGGTGGTCACCAGGTATACGTCGCGATAGATCCCGCCGCTGAAAACGTGCTCGCCCGCGCGCGGATTCAACTGCCCGTTCCACAGGTTGTTCACCCGCACCGCGATCACGTTATCGCCCGCGTGCAGATCGCCGGTAATGTCGATGGAGAAGCCTGTGTACCCGCCCAGGTGCTCGCCCGCTTTCTTCCCGTTGACGAACAGCTCCGCATCCTGGAATGCGCCCTCAAACTCCAGCGACGCCTGCCCCTTCAGCGCCGCCGCGTCCACCCGCATATGCCGCCGATACCACCCATACCCCACATAGAAGTCGGGCGAGCGGAAGTACGGCTCGCTGAACGAGTGCGGCAGGTTCACATATTGCCAGGCGCTATCGTCGAACCTCGGATCGCTCGCCTTCGCGTCATCGCCCAGCAGGAACTTCCATCCCCGGTCCACATTCGTCCTGGTACGCGCCGCATTGGCCTTCACACCCGCTCCGGCCAGCACAACCAGCCCAACTACCAACGCGAACCACGCATTCCCCTTAGTCATCCCCGGTCTCCAAAAGCATCCTCTTAGTCTGTCCGAACCATTCTTGCAGAATCGCGGCAACTCCTGCGATCACGGCTTCGAATCTCCGCTCCGCTTCCGCCACACCACCTTCACCTGCTCGCGCCAGCGTTCCCCCAGCGCCACCAGCTCCCACTCCACCCGTGGTGAGAGATAGCGCAGCACCACCTCGGTTGCCGGATGCACCCGCAGCGCCGGCGCCACCAGGTAGAGCCGCGGCGCACCCTCCGCCAGTCGCACCCCGCCGAAGTAGCCATGCCGCTGAAACTCTCCCAGCCCGCTCGCCGCATCAGGGTTCTGCTGATGGTGCCAGCGCACCCGCACCCAGTAGTCCAGCCCTTGCAGCGCCAGTTGCAGGTCCTCGTCCGCCTTCAGCTCGATCACCGCCAGCCGCCCATCCTTATCCACCGACAGCAGGTCCAGCATGCCCCGGTCTGCCGCCGCATACGCCGGCACTTGGGTATACACATGCGCTGCGTCCAGATGCGCATCGATCGCCGTCACATCCCTGCGCAGCACGCTCTCCAGCCAGCGCTCGGGCTGCATCCGGTAGAGCGGATCGCGCCCGTCAGGTTTATCCAACTGTTTTGCTCCCGCATTCCTTCGCGCGAATAGCCGCCCCACCAACTCGCGCAGCTCGCCCGCATTCTCGTCCGTCAGCGGAGTCTCATTCGGCCCCGCGCCAAACGTCACCTGCTGCACGTGGTTGAAGCTCTGCCCCGCATAGTCTGTCCGCACCCGCGCAAACTCCAGCCCATGCAGCAAAAACGCCATCTCCGCTCCGGTGCGGACCTTCTGCTCCACCATCCCGCGCATCGCCTCCGGCACCAGCGCCATCACCCGCGCCGCCGCCTCGGCAAACCGCTCCCGCGCCGCCGTCTCACTCGGAGCATGGATCAGCCGGGTCGTTACGTTACCCTGGTCCGCCGCATCGCGCTGCTCCATCTCCTCCGTCTTCTCGTCAAACTCCCACACCTCCCACTGCGCCGCGTCGCCGCTCATCCATGCCAGCCGCGAGGCCGTCAACGTCGCCATCCCCTTGGGCACAATCACCCGCAGTCCGCGATACAGCCTGCGCCCGCCCGCATGCTCGCGGCAGTGCGCCAGCCACAGCACACCCAGCGTCAGGATTCCATCCACGGTCGCCTGCGTCTCGGCCGCGTTCACCGCAATCACCGCCCATGCCTGCTGCCCCTGCACCAGCGACCCCCGCGCATACGCCGGCCCAAAGCTCTTCTCCAGGTCCATCGCGGTGCGGAACCCCTCCGCCTTCCAGTCGCCCCAGCCGTCGCCCCCGCGCAGCATCACCCGCTCCAGCGTCCTCAGATAGCGCACCCGCGTCGCCTCACGCGTGGTTGGAGTCCGCCGGTCCGGATCGCCCATCAACTCCAGGCTGCTTGGCTTTGCCTGCCCAAACCGCTGCGTCGCCAGCCGCAACGACCCACTGCGCCCGGCCCCTCGCACCACCGCGCCGCTCACCCGCCGGACAATATTCCGCTCGTCGCTCCACAGTTGCAGGGTGCATCGCCCATGCTCGGTGGCCAGCGAGTACTTCGCCGTCCGCATGTCGAACAGCACCCTGCCGTCCTCCACCGCTACCGCCGCCGGATGCGCAGCGAGGAACTCCTCCAGCGCTGCGGCAATCACCTCGGGCGTCTGTTCCGCGTGCAAATCTCTGGGCGGCGGCATGTGCAACGAAGTCTAGCAAACTTCGCGCCTACCAGCCCATCCGCTCCCGCAGCTTCGTGATGTGCGCCACGTGGTGCCGCGAGTGCCATGCATACAGCAGCGTCGTCAGGTCCAGCGCGCTCGCTCCGCGTTCCGGATGCTTGAACCCGCGCTTCCACTGCTCCTCGGTCAACGACTCCAGCAGCAGCACCCAGCGCGCGTGCAGGCTCTCAATCAGCCCAACCGACCATCCCGCCGGCGCCGCGGTCGAATCGTGCAGCATTGCCCACGCCTTCTCGTCATACGCCGTAATCGTCGGCCAATCCTCGGTCAGCGCCAGCCGTGTCCGTACAAACGCGTTCATGTGGCTGTCCGCGATGTGATGCACCAGCTGGCGCACTGTCCATCCGCCTTCGCGGTAGGGCGTATCCAACTGCTCCCGATCCAGCCCCTCCAGCGCATTGGTCAGCGCCGCGGGCATCGCCGCAATCTCCGCAATCGCCGCCACGCGCAGCTCGGGCGTCACCGCCTCCGGCCGCTGGAACCTGCCCACCGGGTACCTCGGATCGATCTCCTGCAACTCCACCGTCTCGCTCATCGCTGCTTCCCCCTTCTCGAAGCAAGGTAGCACAGCCCCTTCAATCTTTATAGACATCCAGCCCTTATAATCGCCTTCGTACGCATCGAACCCCTATGCGCCTCTTCCGTTTGACCGTCGCCGCGCTCCTGCTCGCCGCCGCGTCTCCCGTGCCACAGGCGCAGCCTGCAAAGCCCAGCGCGCCAGCCCCACAGAACTACCTCGGCTTGGACGCCAACGACTATCCCGGCGACGATCTGCTCCCAGCCCTGCGCAAGCAGTTCGCCTTCACCGGATACTGGCTCACCAACCCGCCCCTCACGAATCACAATCCCTGGGTCGGCAAGCGCGACATCCTCCTGCGCAACGGCTTCGGTTTTCTCGTCCTGGCCAACGGCCGCCTGGACAAAGAGATCCTCCGCTCCCAGAAGTCCGGCAAGCCTCCCGCCGCGCTTGGCCGCCAGGACGCCGCCGCCGCCGTCGCTGCCGCCAAACGCGAAGGCTTCCCCCCGCGCACCATCCTCTTCCTCGATCTGGAGGAGGGCGGCCGCATGTTGCCCGAGCAGTCCGCCTACCTGCTCGCCTGGACTGAGGCCGTGGCCCAATCCGCCTACCTTCCCGGACTCTACGCCAGCGGCCAGCCCGTGCCCGACGGTAAAGGTCCCGACGGCAAGCCCGTCACCATCACCACCATCCAGGACATTCGCCAGCACGTGGCCGCCCAGCATCTGCACCCGATCGCATTCTGGGTGATCCAGGACGCCTGCCCGCCCGCGCCCGGATGTGTCGTTAACCCAGCCCATCCGCCTTCGCCCGACCTCAGCGGTACCCTGGATGCGACCGCATGGCAGTTCGCCCAATCTCCCCAGCGGAAAAATCTCACGCGATCCTGCACCGCCACGTACCGCGACGGCAACTGCTACGCCCCCGGTGTTCCCAGCTTCGCGCTTGACCTCAGCTCTTCGTCCTCACCCGACCCCTCCCACGGCCGCTAACCGCGCCCCGCCCGCAAATTCAAGCCGCCTCTGGTTGCCTCTCGCCCGCAGCCTCGCGCTGTCCCACGTCAAACCGGTCCACCATTTGCTGCAGTCCCAGCGCCAGGCTCAACAGTTGTCCGCACGCCCGCGCCGAAAGCTGCGAGCCGTCTGCCGACTGACCCACCAATTCACTGATCTGGCTCATGCTCGCGTTCACTTCCTCGGTGGCGGTCGCCTGCTCCGTGGCCGCCGAGGCGATCTGCGCCACCATCACGCCCACATTGTCCGCCTCGCGGATAATCCGCTGGATCGACTCGCCCGCAAACCCCGTCACCTCCACGCCCTGCTGCACCGCCGCGGTTCCGGAGCGCATCTGCTGCACCGCCGCCGCGGTCACCGCCTGCACGCTCTCAATCACCCGCGCGATCTCTCCGGTTGCGGCGGTCGTGCGCTCCGCCAGCCTGCGCACCTCGCCCGCCACCACCGCAAATCCCCGGCCTTGCTCGCCCGCGCGGGCCGCCTCGATCGCCGCATTCAGCGCCAGCAGGTTGGTCTGGTTGGCAATCTCGTCGATTACTCCCACGATCCTGCCAATTTCGTCCGATCGCGCGCCCAGTTGCTCGATGTTGGCCGCCGAATCGCCCACCGACTGCGCGATCCCGCGCATGCGTTCCTGAACATCCTGGACAATCCTGCCGCCATCGCGCGCGTTGTTCGCCGCGCTGCTCGCGGAGCGCGCCGCCGCATTCGAGTGGTGAGAAACCTCGCGCACCGTCGCCGCCATCTCCAGCATCGTGGTCGCCACCTGCTGCACCTGCTGCTTCTGGTTGTCCGCGCTGCTTGCGGCTTGTAGCGCCGTCGCCGAAATCTCCCGGCTCGACGTCGAAACCTCCTCGGCGGTCGATGCGATCGACAGAATCACCTCGCGCAGGCTGTTCTTCATCCGGTTCAATCCCAGAGTCGCCTTTCCCATCTCGTCATCGCAGCTCACCTCCATGTCCTCCACCATCAAGTTGTTGGAGGAGACCGCATTCACCATGCCCAATATGCTGCGGATCGCAAAAACGATCGAGGACGCAGTCAGGTGCGCTATGCCCAGCCCTAACGCCAGACCGGCCAGCGAGAGAATCAGCATCAGCCGCTTCGTCCATGCGTTGGATGCAACCTGCTGCAGCAGGACATTGTGCCGGTCGAGTTCAATTTGTTGAATGAGATCGTTCAGCGCGCCTGTCATCGCCGTGGCCACCGCAAGTCCCTCCGGGGCCTTGAATAGCGCGATTGCTCCTCTCGGATCGCCTGAGCGGTAGAGCGCAATCACCTGTTGATTGCGGCGACTGTAAGCCGAGGAGGCCAGATCGACCTTAACGCAGAGATCGTGCAACTCGCCTGTCGCCAGCGGCGTTCCCAGGTCGGCAGCATCGCGAAAGTCCGCCTCGCCCCGCTCCAGCAGGTGCGTACTCTCGTTGTCCCGGCCCATCAGCACATCGCGCGTGCCAATTCGTTCCAGCAGAAACGCCTCCAGCATCTGGCGGCCGTAAGACATCATCCTCGCTTCCTGCCGGGCCTCCTGCGCCAGGCGTTCGTCCGCAGCCGCGGAGGTGTACCCCACCAGGCCCATTCCAGCAATAATCGCCAGCATCGATCCGAACCCAATCGCGATCTTCGGCTTCAGACCCATCTTCATGAGGTTCATGCGAGCCATCCTCGACGGCGTCTCTTACCGGCGCAGCGCACCCAGCTTCGCATGCCGACGCACACGCAGCCAGGGCTCTCCCTCTTCTTATCGGGCCGCCCTCACCGGGACTTTATCGGTACGCCAATCCGCGGCCGCCCACGCCGCCGGTGATCAGTGGTGGTCGTCGCCGTCATGTCCGCCGCTGGCCAGTGCGATCCGCTCCGCAGCATCGACTGCCACCGAACCCCAGGCCGTCGGCTTCTGGCCTGCGGCCGGCCGCTCGGTTCCGCCGGACACCGCCGCGCGGCCATCTTCGGTCGGCGGACCGTCCATCCCACTCGACTCCATCAGTACGCCCATCCCCGCCCGGTGCTCCGCCGCCAGCGCCTCATCGTGCATTATTGGCATCGCCGCTTCTGCCTGGGTCTGCTCGACCCCTCCCGCAGGCGCCTCCACCTGCTTGATGACGCCCCCCGCGGCCCTCTCCGCATGCCGCTTTGCCGTCCTCGGCGGCTCAGGCGAACCCAGGGACACTACCGCCCCGCCCACCCGCTCCGCGCCAAATAGCACGTTCATCCCCGGAACCATGGCCGCCATCAATCCAATCGTCGCCGCGATTGCCGCCCCTCGCAAAACCCGCGAAAGCCCTCCCGCGCCCGGCAGGTCATTCAGGATCGACCGCACCCGCGTGGTCAGCAGGGCATCGCCGGAGGCCATTTCGATCGAAGCAATCACCGGCTGCGGCGCAAGATCGCGCATGCGCGCAAACCGCACCAGACAGGTGGCATATACGTCCCGGCTGTGCGGATGCTCGCGCACCACGGCGGCGTCGCACGCCAGTTCACGCTCGGCGCTCATTCTGGTTACTCCGTGATGCACGCAGGGATGGAACCACAGCACGTCGCGGCAAATGCGCGCCAAGCCATTCCACAGCGCATCGCGCCGCTCCACATGTTTCAGCTCATGCCAGAAAGCTGCCTTCAGTTCCGCTCTATCCTGTGTCTCGCACGACGGAGGAACGATTACCAGCGGCCTCCGCCAGCCAAGCGTCGCCGGTGAACTCAATCCCGGCAGCACCCAAAGTTCGCACCCCCACGCTTCCGCGGCCGTGCCCTTAGCCACTTCGCGGAAGATCGCCTCCACGCGCTCGCCCGCAGTCAGCTTGTGCCGCAGCGCCCGCGACAGCCGCACCCAAGCCGCCAGCGTCCCCAGCAGCCGCCACGCCACAACCGCTAGATATCCCACCAACAAGATCGTCATGCCCTGCACCAGCATATGGGTCGTCCCCGCGCCCACCGCAATCAGCCGGCCATGGGCCGCCACAGACGCTGCCGGCTCTGGCGCAACCGCTACCGGCCTTAGGATCGCCGCCCACATCCACACCCACTGCGCCACAAAGGCCACCAGCATTGCCAGCCAAATATTGAACCGGTCGCGCGCAGAGCTTGCGATCCGCACCAGCAGCAGGCACGCACACCACTCGACAGCAGTCTTCAGCAGAAAGCTACCCACCCCCGACGCCGCCTGCAATGCCTGACCTGAACCCATGCCCGCCCTCTTTCAGCCCTCAGCAGCCTCGCCCTTCTTGCGTCTCTTGTAGTCCCGGATCATCTTCTCCAACAGCGCAATATCTGCCGCGGGCACCGTGTCGGATTCCAGCAGATTCACCAGCAGTCCAGTCGCCGACCCGCCGAAGTTCTGAGCCAGCAACGCTTCCACGGAGCGCTGGTCCACCTCGTCCTTCTTCACCATCGGCTCAAACACAAACACTCGTCCCCGCGCCGCGTGGCGCACAAAGCCCTTGTTCTCCATAATCCGCAGAAATGCCTGAGTTGTCTTGTAGTTGGGCCGTTCGCCCACGGGGAAGTAGTTCACCACGTCTTCCACGGTGGCCGGTCCAAGCGCCCAAATCGCATTTAGAATGCGCATCTCGGCGCTGGTCGGAAGGTTGGTTTTCTTCGTCAAAGGCATCGGTCGCGGCTCCGTTACCCCTTATGTTGCTGAGTCTAGCATCTTTCGCGGTTGACTCTTAGGAGACTAAGAAATAGTCTAACAAAAGTAAGTCTTATTCGTCTAAGACAGAGTTCGATCATGGGAGGCCACATGATTCAACAACTCGAATCCGCCTTCTGGTCCGACGCGCTCCAATTGGCGCGCCGGACCATTCGTATCTAACCTCACCGCCCAAACGAGGGCACCCTTGCACTTGAACCGGGGGCATTTGCCGCATGCACAAAGAAACCGCTACGCCTCCCGCTGCTACCGAAGTCCTGATCGTCGGAGGGGGTCCGGCTGGACTCGCTGCTGCTATCGCGCTGCGCCAGCGTGGCATCGATTGCACTGTCGTTGAGGCGCGCCCAGCCGGCTTCGACAAGGCTTGCGGCGAAGGCCTGATGCCAGACTCCCGCGACACCCTGGCCCAACTTGGCGTCTCGCTCACTCAGGACAACGGACACCCATTCCATGGCATCCGTTTCGCCAACGCCGCCCATCATGTTGACGCCTGCTTTCCCTCCGGCACTGGCATCGGCGTCCGCCGTCCGCACCTGCAAGCGCTGCTGACCGGCCGCGCGGAACAGACCGGCGCCCGCATCCTCTGGAACAGCCGGGTGCAGCTCACGACGTCCGCCACCGGCCAGACGGCCCCCCGCAACACCGCCCTCGTCAATGGCCAGCCCTGGCGCTTTCGCTGGCTCATTGGTGCGGACGGCCAATCCTCCTCCGTACGTCGCTGGGCCGGCCTCGGTCGCGCCCGCCGGCGTTCCGTCCGCTTCGGCTTCCGCACTCACTACCGTATCGCCCCCTGGGGCAGTTTCGTCGAGGTCCACTGGGGCAGCACCGGCCAGATCTACATCACCCCGGTTGCGCCCGACTGCGTCTGCGTCGTCTACATCACACGCAATCCCCGCGCCCTCCGCGCCGATGCGCGCGCCGACATCCTCACCGACTTCCCCAAAGTTGCCGCCCGCCTCGCCGGCGCCGAGATCGTCTCTCAGCAGCGCGGAGCCATCACCGCATCCTGCAAGCTGCGCAATGTTGCTGCCGACTTCGTCGCCCTCATCGGCGATGCCTCCGGCTCCGCCGATGCCATCACCGGCGAAGGCCTCGCCATCTCCTTCCGCCAGGCGCTCGCGCTCGCCGACTCCATCCACTCCGGCTCGCTCGCCCCCTACCGTCGCGCCCACCGTCAGATCGGCAAGCTGCCCTTTGCCATGGGTGAACTTATGCTCACGCTCGACCGCTGGCCCAGCCTCCAGGTTGGCGCCATGCGCGCCTTCGCCGCCACGCCTATCTTCTTCCAGGACTTGCTGCATGCTCACATGGGTGAGAAGAACCTCGCCTCGGTCCTTATTCGTCGTACCCCTCGCTTTGGCTGGAACCTGCTCACGCAAGGAGCCCGCGCATGATCGCCAATCGCCTCGACCGCATCGCCCTCGTGTTCGTCCTGTTCTTGCTCGCCCTCGCTGCGCGCGCCCAGGCCAAACCTGCCGCGCTCGACTTCAGCTTTGACCCCGCCGCAACCGTCGTGAATTGGACTGTCAACTCCAACGTCCATACCGTTCACGGCACCTTCAAGCTGAAGAACGGCTCGATCAGCATCGATCCCGTCACCGGCGTCGCCAGCGGCCTCATCGTCATCGACGCCGCCAGTGGCCAGAGCGGCGACAACGCCCGCGATAGCCGCATGAACAGCGTCGTCCTCGAGACCGCCAAGTATCCCGCCATCACCTTCCGCCCCACCCATGTCGAGGGCAAGGTTGACCCCACCGCCTCCGGATCCATCACCGTCGACGGCGTCATGAACCTCCACGGTCAGGACCACCCCATGCAACTCGCCGTCACCCTGCGCCCAAAGGATGCCGCCATAGCCGCGGCGTGCCACTTCATCGTCCCCTACGTCGCCTGGGGCCTCAAGGACCCCAGTGTCATGATCTTCCGCGTCGAAAAGCAGGTCGCCGTCGACATTAACGCGACCGTCACTCATCCCACGGCTGCCGCCTCCATCCCCTAGCCGCCGTCCGCGTTTCTTGGCCACCGCATTACACTGAAGCTGAGAGGGCTCCGACCTTGCGGCTTCGCTTCACTATCGCACTCGTGCTGGCCCTTACCCCAGTCGCGCTCGCGCAGCCGACTGTCAATCGGACGCCCGCCGACCAGCCCTCCGCAGATACTGCCCAACCAGCGACCACCCTTACCACCAGCTCCACCCTGGTCCTGGTTCCCGCCCTCGTCCGCGACAAAAAATCCGGCCAGCTCATCTTCACCCTCAAGACCGGCGATTTCGTCCTCACCGACGATGGTGTCCCGCAAAAACTCACCCTGGAGCAAGACACCGGCGGCGAGCCCCTCGCTCTGGTCGTCGACATCGAAGGCGGCGGCGCGGGCGCGCGCGAGCTGGACAAGTACGCCGCGCTCGCTCCCATGATCGAGTCGGTCGTCGGCGCGGTCCCTCACCTGGTCGCCGTCGTCGGATTCGACAGCTCGCCCGTCCTGGTGCAGGACTTCACCCCCGACCTCGAAGCCGCCGCCCACGGCATCCAGGCCCTCATCGCCGACAACAATGGAGACGACGGCGCCGCCATCCTCGACTCCATCGGCTTCTCCATCGACCTGCTGCGCAAGCAGCCCCTGCAATACCGCCGCGCCATCCTGCTCATCTCCGAGTCCAACGACCGCGGCAGCCAGCTCCGCCTCGACGAAGCTTTGCGCGAGATCAGCGACACCAACACCGCCATCTATAGCATTGGGTTCTCCTCCGGCATCTCCGACCTCAAGCACAACTCCGCCAAGGCCCTCGGCGACCCCACGCCCGGCCCCGCCCACGGCTGCATGAGCCGCGATCCCAACGACCCCAACGTCAACCTGAACCAGAATCCCGCCGAACAGGCCTTCAACTGCCTCGGCCTGCTCGCCCCGCCGCTCGCCCTCGCCAAGGCCGCCGTCATCGCCATCTTCGATGGCCTGCAGAAGAACATCCCCGAGACCGTCGCCCGCACCACTGGCGGCGAATACTTCAAGCTCACCAATGCCAGGAGCCTCGAGCGCGACCTGCACACCATCTCCAACCACATTCCCAACCGCTATATCCTCAGCTTCCAACCGCAGTCGCCCCACCCCGGCCCGCACGTCATCCACCTCGGCGCACCCGCCTACACGGGCCTCGAAGTCACCGCCCGCAGCACTTACTGGGCCGACACCAACCCACCCGCGCCCGCAGCACCGCCCACCGGAGCCACGCAATGAATCGCCGCATCGCAGTTGCGCTGGCCTGTATTCTTTTTGTCCCACGCAACTCGTCTGCCCAAACTCCTCCTGCCGCGCAACCTCCCACCCTCAATGCCCAGTCCAATCTCGTCCTTGTGCCCGCGCTCGTGCGCGACAAATCCGGCGAACTCGTCTTCACCCTCAAGGCCGACGACTTCGTCCTTACCGACGACGGGATTGCGCAGAAACTTCACCTCGAAGAAGACACCGGCGGTGAGCCCCTTGCCCTCGTCGTCCTCATCGAAGCCGGCGCGGCTACCCGCTCGTCCGGCTGGCAGCCGCACGATCTCGGCCCTGCGCCGGACCGCTTCGGCACACTCCCCACGATGATCGAGGCGCTCACCGGCAACGTCCCGCACCGCATCGCCGTTGTCGGCTTCGACAGCGGCTCCGAGATGCTACAGGACTTCACTCCCAACATCGACTCGGTGACGGACACGATCCACTACATGAGCACCAGCATCGACGGCGACGGCGGGGCCGCCATCCTCGATGCGCTCGGCTTCTCGCTCGACCTTCTACGCAAGCAGCCGCCGCAATTTCGCCGCGCCATCCTGCTGCTCAGCGAGACCAACGACCGAGGCAGCAAGCTCAAACTTGACGACGCTCTGCGCGCCGTCAGTGACACCAACACCATCATCTACAGCCTTGCCTTCTCCACCGGCAACACCAAAGCCTCGGAGTACGCGCACCGCGAACTCCCAACCAAACGCGTGCCGTGTGGCGATGACGATATGCTCTGTCTCTGGCTAAGGAAGATGGAGAGCTCGGGCAACAAGGCGGAGTTGATCTCCGGCAGCCTGATCGACCTCGTACTGAGCGGCGGCATCGTCCTGACCAATCCCGACCCCGGCCCAGCGCACGGCTGTATGAGCGCCGCTGATCCCAACGTCGTCGTCGCAAAGAATGTTGCCGTCCGTGCCTACGATTGCGCCGGCCAGTTCTTCCCCCCGCTGGCCTTGGCCAAAGTCGGGGCCATCGCCGCCACCGAGGATCTCCAGCGCAACATCCCCGAGACCGTCGCCCACCTTACCGGTGGCGAGTACTTCAAGTTCTCCGACGCCAAAAGTCTCGAAGCCGACCTTCAGACCATCGGAAATCACATTCCCAACCGCTACGTCCTCAGCTTCCAGCCGCAGTCGCCCCACCCCGGCTTCCACCTCCTCACCCTCGGCCTGCCGAGTTACGCCAATCTGCGCGTCTCCGCGCGCAACGGCTACTGGGCCGATACCATTGCCCCATCGCCCCGTCCCTAAAATCGAGCGGGCAGATCGAACGCACGGCAAAAACTCGCCTCGGATCCCGAAGATGCACTGAATTATCAGAAGCTTATGCCGATGTACTCCTATGGGGAAGGCAGGCGCGCACTTCCGCACCGTGCCAGACTGCAAGGCGATGACGCTTTTGGCGCAATTCGGTGCATTCAGTGTCTCTTCCGCGGCGCAATGGGGATTCTTGCTGTCTCTGTGTTTGTCGGCCTGCGCGGGCGCCCTGGCGAACCGCCTGTTAGCCGGCAGAAGGCGAACGCACTCGTCCGTCGATGCGAACGAACTGACAATGCTGCGCGCCGTTCTTGCCAGCGTGCCGGATTGCATCTACGTCAAGGACGCGAACAGCCGCTTTCTGCTTGCCAACCAGAGCACCGTGGATGCCATGTCGGCCGGCTCCATCGACGATCTGCTGGGCAAGACCGACTTCGATTTCTATCCCAGCGACCTCGCTGAAGGCTTCCTCGCCGACGAACAGGAGGTCATCCGGACTGGGATTCCGCTGATCGGTCACGATGAAGCATCGCGCCAGCCAAACGGCGACGCCAGATGCACGCTCACCACCAAAGTCCCCCTAAGCGACGACGCCGGCAACATCGTCGGCATCATCGGCATCGGCCGAGACATCACTGCATTGAAGCGCACCGAAGCTGCACTGCATGATGCCCAGGAGAAACTTCGTTTCAAGGCGACCCACGATTCCCTGACATCCCTCCTCAACCGCGAGGCCATCCTGGATGCGCTCGACCGTGAATTGGCGCGCGGCGCTCGCGAAGGCGGATCCACCATCCTCCTCCTGGGAGATCTGGATTACTTCAAGAACATCAACGATGTTCATGGCCATCTCGTGGGCGACCAGGTCCTGCGTGAAGTGGCGGAAAGACTGGTCGGCGCGGTGCGCGCCTACGACTATGTCGGCCGCTACGGCGGAGAAGAGTTCCTGGTTATTCTGTCCGGCTGTGACAAGCAAGACGCCCTGGGCCGGGCCGATCAGATCAGAAAGGCCATCACCGCAGTGCCCATCCCCACCGTGCAGGGGCCAATTGCCGTCACCATCAGCATGGGTGTCGTTGCAGCTCAGCAATGGGGCCATCTCCCCCCTGAGGGGATTCTGCGCGAAGCCGATGCCGCGCTCTATGAGGCAAAGCACGAGGGCCGCAATCGATGCAAGGTCGCGCTGCCTTCCACTACCCCTTCCGTGTGCGCGTAAGTTGTTGCGCAACCCTGTCCGGGCCGCTCTCCGCCAAGCTCTCGACCCGCCAGCCGATCATGCCTGCTGCCTGAGTCCTAATTACTCCGCAAGCATCGACTCCCTATGGCGAACAGAATCGAATTCGACCTTCCCAACACGGTTGCGCTGCTCACCTGCACGCCCGCAACCCTGAACGCACTTCTGCGTGGACTGCCCGACCCCTGGGTCCACGCCGACGAAGGCGAATCCACCTGGAGCGCCTTCGACATCCTCGGCCACCTGATCGTCGGCGAGCGCACCGACTGGATGCCCCGCGCGCGCATCATCCTCGAGCACGGCGAGGCGAGGCCATTCGACCCCTTCGATCGCAACGCCCAATTCGAAGAGAGCCGCGGCAAATCGTTGGAGCAACTGCTCGACGAGTTCGCGCGCCTCCGCAACGACAACATCGCCGCACTAAAGGCTCTGAATCTGCAGCCGCAGGATCTCGCGCGCCGAGGCACTCATCCAGCGTTCGGACCAGTGACGCTGGCACAACTGCTGGCGACGTGGGCCGTTCACGACCTGACCCACCTGCACCAACTCTCCCGCGTCCTGGCGTCCCAGTATCGCGACGCGGTTGGCCCCTGGACGGCATACCTCGGGGTCCTTCAATGCAACGGCCACAGCAGTTAGTGGGCGATCTGCGGCCAGTGTGTCTCCGGGCTTGGCTGCCTTCTTGGAAGGTCATCCTGCCGAGTTTGAATTTATCCCGGCAAAACCTGCAACCATATCACGCCCATACCCCATTCTTCGCACTTTATTTGCCGTGAACTCATTTCAAGGCCTAGAATAAGGACTGTGACCTTTCCACAGGCCTCGCCCACACCCGACCACAAGCGCTATTTCATCGAGAAACTCGGCCTCTCCGAGCGACTGATGGAGCGTTGTCTGGGTGAGGCGCTCTCCGCTGGCGGCGACTACGCCGACCTTTACTTTGAGTCGGTTACCTCCACCTCGCTGGGCATCGACGAGTCCCTCGTCAAATCCGCCTCGCAGGGCATCAGCGTCGGCTGCGGCATCCGCGTCCTCTCCGGCGAGCGCACCGGCTACGCCTATACCGACGATCTCTCCTCTGAACGCCTGCTCCGCGCCGCCCGCACCGCCGCCCTCATCGCCAGCGGCCCCGCCAGGGAGCAGATGTCCGGCTTCCGTCACACCTCCGACGAGCCCACGCTTTACCCCATCGCCGGCGCCGCCGCCGACGCCGAGATCGCCGCCAAGCTCGAACTCATCCAGCGCGCCGACCGCGCGGCCCGCGCCTTCGATCCGCGCATCACCCAGGTCCGCGCCGGCTTCAACGACGAGCTGCGCCGGATCCTGGTCGCCGCCTCCGACGGCACCTTCGCCTCCGACACCCAGCCGCTCGCCCGCCTCAACATCTTCGTCATCGCCAAGGACGCCAGCGGCAACGACGGCGCCGGCTCCACCACCCGAGGCACCTCCGGCGGCGGTGGCCGCGTCACCCTGGACTTCTTCGAGGGCCCCCACTCGCCCGAGCACTACGCCCGCGAGGCCGCTCGCACCGCGATCCTGCAGCTGAACGCCATCGCTGCTCCCGCTGGTGAGATGCCCGTCGTGCTCGGCCCCGGATGGCCAGGCGTTCTGCTGCATGAAGCCGTCGGCCATGGCCTCGAAGCCGACTTCAACCGCAAAAAGACCTCCGCCTTCGCCGGCCTCATCGGACAGAAAGTTGCCAGCGAGAAGGTCACCGTCGTCGACAATGGCCGCATGCCCAACCGCCGCGGCTCCATCAACCTGGACGACGAGGGCAACCCCACCCAGGAGACCGTCCTCATCGAGAACGGCATCCTCAAGGGCTATCTCTCCGACAAGCTCTCCAGCCGCCTGATGGGCACGCCCAACACCGGCTCCGGCCGCCGCGAGAGCTACCACCACATCCCCATGCCGCGCATGACCAACACCTACATGCTCTCCGGCGACGACCTGCCCGAGGACATCATCAAGTCCGTCCCCCGCGGCCTCTACGCCGTCAACTTCGGCGGCGGCCAGGTCGACATCACCAACGGCAAGTTCGTATTCTCCGCCTCCGAGGCCTACCTCATCGAGGACGGCAAAGTCACCCGCCCGGTCAAGGGCGCAACCCTCATCGGCAACGGCCCCGAAGCGCTCAAATACGTCTCCATGGTGGGCAACGATCTCGCCCTGGATGAAGGCATCGGCACCTGCGGCAAGGCCGGGCAATCCGTCCCGGTTGGCGTCGGCATGCCCACCATCAGGCTCGACCGCATGACGGTCGGCGGAACAGGATAAAGAGGCACTCTAACGGAGAGAGTCGATGAGTCGCGGTTTGGTTATGCCTCACTTGAAGATCGGCACCAGACAGGTCACTCCACGAGAAGTGATCGATATGCGGACCGAGGCGGCACGAACAGGAAGATCGGTCTTGTTCACATGTCCTAAATGTGGCGAGCCCGCGAGGGTACACGGCGGGAACGTCACACCACACGGAGAACACAAGCCGACGGACCGTTCGTCCGGCAAGTTACGGCTCTCAACAAAAGCTGAGAAGTGCGCACGAGGAGACGAATGGCTGTAGAACGCGAAAAGATGTATGAGTGCGAGGTCCGCCGCCGCCGGGTCAAGGAGGGCGGAGGCTACGAGCCTTATTGGAAGGTCAAGAACGTCGCCGTTGCCCTCTCCGACGAAGACACCGAATTCCGCTGCAAGGATTGCTTCGGCGCGGTCAAGCTGCTCGGCCGCAACGGCAAGGCCGGCACCGTCCCTTACGTCGAGCACAAGCTCGCCGCCGACGCCGAATTCTGTCCCTCCGGCCTGCTCTTCAAGAAGGCCACCGACGGCCGCGCCCCCAAGCTCTCCGACCATCCCGTCGAATAGCCGAAGTGCAGGGAATAGGGGGCAGGGAAGGACGCCTGTGTTTGAGTCGTCGTTCTGGGCCTGAGCTTGTCGAGAGGATCTCGGCATCGCCTTCAATGAACAACCAACAACCAACAACTCGCACCCCGCAAATCCTAAGGAGCATCATGGCTGCCGAAACCGAAAAAATCTACGAGTGCCAGGTCAAACGCCGCCGCCTCAAGACCGGCGGTGGCTACGAACCCTTCTGGAAACTCAAGTCCGTCTCCGAAGCTCTCCTCGACGCCGACACCGAGTTTCGCTGCTCCGATTGCACCGGCGCGGTCAAGGTGCATCGCCACCACGTCCCCGACGCGCCCCCGCCTCACATCGCCCACAAGCTCAAGAGCGACTCCGAATACTGTCCCGCCGGCATCTTCTTCCGCAAAGCCACCGACGGCCGCCAGCCCCGCCTCTCCGAGCACCCCGTCAGATAATGCTGCCCGCTCCCAACCCAGCTCCGCGCCCCAGCTCCGCCTCCAGCCAGCCGCATCCGCTGATTAAGGACTTCGCCGCGCGCGTCCTGCTGGTCGACGATGAGCCGGATCTGCTGCGGACCATGAAGGCGATCCTCGAGGCCAACAACTTCTCCTGCCGCACCGCCGAGGACGGCTTCGAAGCGCTCCGCCAACTGCGCGAGACTCCGCCCGACCTCATCGTCACCGATCTGCGCATGCCCAACATGTCCGGCTTTGAGTTGCTCGCTATCCTCGGCCGCCGTTTCCCGCAGATCCCCGTCATCGTCATCAGCGGGGAGTTCGCACTGCATTCGGATAATCCCGGCCTGCTGATGAACGCCTTCTTCCGCAAGGGTGAGTACACCCCGCCGCAGCTCATCTCCACCCTCCGCGACCTCTACAGTCAGCGGCCCCTGCGGCCGGCCCTCACTCGCCAAGGCCGCGCGCCGCTCTGGATCAATCGCCGCAGCAGCGACTACCTGCTCGCCACCTGCACCGAATGCCTGCGTTCCTTCCCCATCGAGAATCACAATCCCATCGGCGAAGCCCTGCAGACCGCCGACTGCCCCTCCTGCGGAACCACCATCACCTACGCCGTCGACAACTCCGTCCTCAGAATCCTCGAACTCCAACAGGCCGCCGTCCCCTCGCATTCCGCGCTTCCGCAAGCCCCTACGCCCTCCGCAGACTGAGCCCACCGCCCCCAACTTCCCCGGGATTGATACACTACCCCCTGCGCACCACGCCGGGCGCGGAGACCTCAAAGTTGTCTGAATCCACTGTCACTCCATCCCCCGAAGAGATCACCCCATCCGCGCAGCCCCAGCACGAGGAGCAGGAGACCGCGCTCGAGTCGCTCTCCTCCATCTGCGCGGTGCTCGCCGTCGGCCTCTTTGTCATGACCTTCGTCTTCCAGAATTATGAGATTCCCTCCGCCTCCATGGAGAACACCCTGCTCATCGGCGACCACGTCCTGGTCGACCGCCTCACGCTCGCGCCGCTCACCTCCTGGGCTCCCTTCGTCCACTACCGCGATGTGCAGCGCGGCGACGTCATCGTCTTCCTCAAGCCCCACCCCGAAACTCCCGACCTCCACCTGGTCAAGCGCTGCATCGGCGTCCCCGGCGACCGCATCCACCTGCGCAACGGCGTCGTCTACCTCAACGGCGTCGCCCAGAATGAGCCGTACGCGCAAATGCCCATTGCGGACGGCGACCCGCAGCACGCCTACAGTCCCTCCCGCGACGACTTCCCCTCCGGCTTCACGGATCTCAGTATTCAGGCGAACGATGACCTGGCAGCGCGTGGCGACTGCCAGGACCAGGTCTGCATCGAGCGGAAGGCAATCGACCAGCAAACCATCGCCTGGGTCGCCGAGTTGCCGAAGTTTATCCAGGGCGACGATCTCGTCGTCCCTCCCGGCACCGTCTTCGCCATGGGCGACAACCGCACCGAGTCGCTTGACGGCCGCTACTGGGGCTTCGTTCCCCGCGAAAATATCGTCGGCCGGCCCATGTTCGTCTACTGGTCCTTCCAGACGCCACCCGACCAGATGAACAAGACCTCCATCGCCGACCGCATCGCCTTTATGGGCCACGTCCTCATCCACATCTTCGACGAGACCCGCTGGAGCCGCACGTTCCACGTCATCCGCTAACCGCCCCAGCGCACGATCACCTCCATCGCAGCGCTCGAAATTGACCGCGGATGCCTTTTCCCGGCACTCGGCGACGCTGTTCGGCCAGATGCGCAATCGCAGACGATGATTGCGTGAGGCCATGCGACGGAACACCCCAGGGGTGGCCTCAGCGTGGGCCCGGTTCGGTGCGCGGCAACTCCGCAACCCGCAGATGATCGCGGGCCCCGCCCCTCCGAGCGCCCAGTCCGCCACCCCCCCGGGGTTCGATTCGTCGCTTCCTTGCCGTGAGCGGGATTCAAACCGCCCTGCCCGCGATACACTATCCCCTGCGCACCACGCCGGGCGCGGAGACCTCAAGTTGCCTGAAACCACCGTCACTCCATCCCCCGAAGAGACCACCCCAGCCGCGTCCGCGGCCAAACCCCCGCAGCCCCAGCACGAGGAGCACGAGACCGCGCTCGAGTCGCTCGCCTCCATCTGCGCCGTGCTCGCCGTCGGCCTCTTCGTCATGACCTTCATCTTCCAGAACTTCGAGATCCCCTCCGCTTCCATGGAGAAGACCCTGCTCATCGGCGACCACGTCCTGGTCGATCGCATCTCGCTCGCGCCGCCCTCGCGCTGGTTCCCGCTGGTCCACTACCGCGACGTCCAGCGCGGCGACGTCATCGTCTTCCTCAAGCCTCACCCCGAAACTCCTGATCTCTATCTGGTCAAGCGCTGCATCGGCGTCCCCGGCGACCGCATCCACCTGCGCAACGGCGTTGTCTACCTCAACGGCGTCGCCCAGAATGAGCCGTACGCGGCCATGCCCGTCAGCGACGGCGACCCGCAGCACGCCTTCAATCCCTACCGCGACGACTTCCCCGACATCCCCGCCGATCCCAACGACTCCAACGTCACCCCCAACTGGATGGTCGATCTCCCCAACCACATCGTCGACGGCGACCTGGTCGTCCCCCCCGGCTTCGTCTTCGCTATGGGCGACAACCGCACCGAGTCGCTCGATGGCCGCTTCTGGGGATTCGTCCCTCGCGAAAACATCGTCGGCAGGCCCATGTTCATCTACTGGTCCTTCCAGACCCCGCCCGACCAGATCGACAAGACCTCCATCGGCGACCGCGTCGCCTTCATGGGCCACATCCTCATCCACATCTTCGATCAGACCCGCTGGAGCCGCACCTTCCACGTCGTCCGCTGATCGAGTCAACTCTATCGAGTTATATTTTTATATAACTCGTGTTAGAATTAAGTCCGTCAAGTCTGGTGAGGAAGCGACAATGCACTCAACGAGTCTTCGCAAGGTTGGCGGTTCGGTCATGATGGCCGTTCCACCCGCGCTTCTCGACCTCCTCGATCTTAAGCCGGGCAGTGTTGTGGGGATCGATGTAGAGGACGAGCATCTGATCGTTCGACCCAGGAAAAGACCTCGATATACCCTCGGCGAGCTTCTCTCGCAGTTCAATCCTGAAGCTCCACTCACGGAAGAAGAGCGGGAATGGCTCGACGTGTCCCCCGTCGGACGCGAGCTTTGAAGCGTGGCGATATTTACCTCGTCTCGCTCGATCCGTCGCTAGGTCACGAGCAGAAGGGGACACGCCCGGTTCTCATCATCTCACCGGATGAATTCAACCGCCTGACTCAAGTTCCCATCGTCGTTCCCATCACCTCAGGTGGGTCTTTCGCCCGCAACGCCGGCTTCACCGTGTCACTCGCTTCCGTGGGCATTCGGACCACCGGTGTCATTCGCTGCGATCAACCTCGCCCCATCGATCTTGCCGCCCGCAACGGCCGCAGGCTGGAGTCCATCCCAGCGGAGATCATGGACGATGTCCTGGCGAGGCTTTCTACCCTGTCCGAGTAGCAGATTCGGAGCTAGCTCGCGCTAGAATGATCCGTCCTCGAAGTTTGCCCCAACGCGCCTATGCACTCCACCCACACCCACGACATCGACCCCGATACCGAGCCTCAGCCCGTCGATCCCCGCCGCATTCGCCGTCGCATCGCCCTCATCCTCGCCGTCCTGCTCGTCCTGCTTCTGCTTGTCTTCATCCCGCCGCTGGTCAGCGTCAACCGTTTCCAGCGCCGCATTGCCACCAACATCGGCGCCTCGCTCGGTCGTCCTGTCCACTTCGATCGCGTCTCCCTCACCCTGCTCCCGTTTCCCGGCTTCACGCTGGAGAACTTCGTCGTCGAGGAGGACCCCGCCTTCGGCTCCGAGCCCATCCTCCGCGCCGGCCAGGTCCGCGCCACCCTGCGCATCGGCTCGCTCTGGCGCAAGCGCGTCGAAGTCTCCCGCATCTCCCTCAGCGCCGGCGACAACGGCACCGCACCCAGCGTCAACCTAGTCCACAGGGCGGACGGCCGCTGGAACATCGAGGGCCTGCTGCTCCAGGCCTCCCGCATCGAAGCCGCGCCCACCGCCCAGCCCTTTGCCGGCTCTGCTCCGCGCTTCCCCTACGTCGAAGCCACAGGCGCCCGCGTCAACCTCAAGCACGATCAGGAGAAGACCCCCGTCTCTCTCACCGACGCCGACTTTGCCCTATGGCTGCCCCAACCTCACCAGTGGCATCTCCGCGTCGAAGCGCACCCCGTCCGCACCGACATCAGCCCCGGCGAGACTGGCATCGTGCGGCTCGAGGGTGCTCTGGGCGGGGCCGAAGCGCGCGCCGCCAGCCCCATCGCCTCGCTTGCCCAGATCCCCATCGACCTGCACGGCGACTGGCGCGACGCCCAGCTCGGCGGCCTCAGCAGCCTCTTCATCGGCCGCGACGCCGGCCTGCGCGGGGAGTTCGCCCTCACCTTCGCCATCCTCGGCACCCTTGACCAGAACTCCATCTCCGGCGAGATCAAGCTCGACAAGGCCCGCCGCGCCGGCTTCGTTCCCGCCCACCCGCTCACCCTCGACATCGGCTGCCAAGCCAAGGCCCTCAGCGCCTTCCACTCCTTCTCTTCCATCGAATGCCATTGGCCCCCGGCTGCCTCCTCCAACCGCAGCGCCCTCATCCTTACGGCGGACCTGCCCGACGTCCGCGACCCCGCCGCCGCCTCGGCCACCCTCACCGTCCCCGCGCTCCCCGCCAGCACCTTCTTTGACTGGCTCGCCGTCGCCTCCCAGCACCCTCCCACCGCATTCGCCGGCACCGGGACCCTCGCCGGATCGCTCGCATGGAACACCGCGAAGGCTGCCCCATCCACGCCGCGCAGCCATCCCAACCGGCCTCAACCCCCGCCCCCGCCGCCCGCCTGGTCCGGCGAAGTCAGGTTCTCCGGCGAGTCGCTCGATCTCGCCGCGCTCGGCCCCAACCCCGTCCCGCTCGGCGATCTCGTGCTCCGATCCACGCCGCCTGCCTCCCCGGCCCGCTCCGCAAAGACTCCGGCGCAACCCGCCAGCCCGGCCAGCTTCGACCTGCTCCCTATCGAGGTTCCTCTGGGCGGCAAGCAGCCCGCCGTCCTCGAAGGCCACTTCGACGCCTCCGGCTACACCCTCCACCTTACTGGCAGCATCATCCCCGCCCGCCTGCTTGCCCTCGCCAACGCCGTCCCTCAGTTCGGCGATGGGCTCGCGGATCTGCTCGCGACCTTCCCCAATGCCGCGTCTGCGCCTGTGAAGTCCGCTCAGGAGGGAGCAGGGGCCTTTAGGCCTCAAGCGGACGAAAAGGGAGCTTCAGCGTCGGAGCCCTCTCCCGACGCCACCACCCCCATCCAACTCGACCTAACCTCCTCCCGCCTCTGGGGATCTGCGCAAACCTGGCATCAAAGCACCCCACTCCCATCCCGCCACCACCCCCATAGGCCTTAGCTCCGGAGCGCTCACGTCAACCCCGGACTGGAAAGGCGTCCGTTTACGCGTGCCGATAACCGGCCTTTTTCATCGGATAGGCCGGGACTTCAGTCCCGGCATCATCCAGCCGCGTAACCCCGGAAGGGCCTGCGTTTACGCAGGGCAATATATAGGCCGCGCGGCAACGCGACTCCGCTCTGCCGACGGCCAGAGTGAAGGCGCAGCCGGAACGACAGGATTGGCCTCTCGCAAACCGTGTCAAGCCCCCAAATCGCGCCAAATATCCATAACCCTCCTCAATTGAGCCACTTCCTCCAATAAGAAACTTGGCATGGGAGTTATGCGAAATCCCATACAATGGAAGTAGAGATCGAAAAAAGGCCGCATCGCCAGCACCGGCGTTGCGGCCTTTTCCCATTAACCGCCAAGGAGGCTTCCTCAATGTCGAAATTCACTGAAACTCGCCCAAACTCCGACCAGGCCCAAAACGCACCCATCCCCAACCCGCGCGGAAACCAGACCCTCCCTCAACCCAAACCCGCCCTGCCGCGCTCGCCCGACGGCCGTTTCGCCCGCGAGTTCAACCCCCACCCGGGCCAAACCAAACCTAACCTCGCGGTTGAAACGGGATACGAGTCCGGACAGCCCAGACAAGTCCGAATCTCGGGACGGGCTTAGTCCAGATTTAAGTGCTTTAGAAGTTCGATATCAGGACTCAAAGTCCCTGGGGGGAGGGGGGCCTACTCCCTCCACTTGATGTTGCAGCCGATGCTGCTGCGCTGGTCGGTGTCCGGTCGCTTGCCCGCCAGCACCGCATCCATCGCTGCGCGCAGGTCCTTGCCCGTCACCGGAACGTCGTTGCCGCCGCCGCTGGGACGCTTTGGCCGGCTGTCGTCGAGCTGGCCCCGGTACACCAGCTTCAGTTGCGCATCGTACAGGAAGAAGTCCGGCGTGCAGGCCGCGTGGTACGCGCGCGCCACCTCCTGCGTCTCGTCGTAGAGATACGGGAACCGGAACCCCAGCCGCTCCGCCTGCGCCTTCATATGCTCCGGCGAGTCCTCCGGATGCGTCTCCACATCGTTCGCTGAAATCGCGACAATCGCAATCTTGCCCTCGTAATCCACCCCGATCCGTGCCAGCTCCTGCTCCACATGCTTTACATACGGGCAGTGTACGCAGATAAACATCACCAGCAGCCCGCTCGCGTCCTCGGCCAGATCGTCCCGCCCCACCGCGCGACCGCTCACCACGTCCACCAGCTCGAACGCCGGCGCGTCCGATCCCAACTCCACCATGCTCGATTCAGTCCTCGACATGCCAGTATCCTAACCGAAAACGCATGGCCTTCGTGGAACACCCCCTTCCTGCCTTCACGCGAAGCGTCGAGAACCGCACGAAGTGCCGCGAAGCGTCGAGAACAGCATGAAGTGCCCTTGCGCAATTTCGCCGCTCGTGGGACGCTCATTGGCAACCCCTGTCTTCGCCCTGAGAGGAAGCCCAAATTGAGCGCCCGCTTCAACCTTGCCCTTCGCCTTGCCGCTGTCTCGACCCTGCTTCTGCTCGCCATCTCGGTCACCAGCTGCCATCACCATCGCAAGACCACGTCGGCGCCCAACACCACCGACTACGCCGACAACATCCGCGCCGTCGTCGCCAAGCCACAACTCCCCATCCTGCGCTGGCCGGACTACTCCGACTACCGGCAAATCGTCACCACGTTCTACGACGATCGCAACTACGAGATCGCCTGGCTGCGCGACCTGAAGCCCACGGCGCAGACCACTGCCTTCATCGCCGCCTTCCAGGACGCCGGCGCCAAAGGCCTCAATCCGGACGACTACGATGCCTTCCGTTGGCCAGCCCGCATCCAGCAGATCGCCCAAATCGCGGCGGCCCACGACACTTCCGCTGCGGCCGGTGACACGGTTGCCCAGTTCGATGCGGCGATGACCATCTGCGTCATGCGCTACATCTCCGACCTGCACATCGGCCGTGTCAGCCCCGCGCACTTCAACTTCGACATCAACGTCGCGGACAAAAAGTACGATCTCGCCGAGTTCGTCTCCGACAATGCGGTCGACGCAGCCGATGTTCCCAAGCTCATCTTTTCAGTCGAGCCTGATTCAAACCAATACCGCGCGACCGAGGTTGCGCTGGCCCGCTACCTCGCTCTCGCCCTGCTGCAGGCTGGCGCCAACGCGCCGCCGCTGCCTCAGGTCCCCAAGGCCGGCGTCTCCATCGGCGATTCCTACCCCGCGACCGGCCAACTGCTCGCCCGTCTGCAGCTTGAGGGCGACGCTCCCGGCGATTATCCTTACCACGCTCCCGGCGCGCCCATCCCGCCGCCGTCGCCCACGCCTCCCGCGCGCATGAGGCGCCTCGACCCCGCCCGGCTCGCCGCGCAGGCGCTCGCCAACGCGCAACGCCTGTTCAACCGCCGGCTCGGCCAGCACAAAGCCAAACCGGGCGCTCCGCCTGCTCTCACCCCCGCGCCGCCCGCATTCACCCCGCCCAGCCTGCCGCCCATCTACACCGATGACCTGGCAAGCGCGGTCAAGCTCTACCAGCATCGGCACGGCCTTCCCGAGGACGGCAACCTGACTCCCGACACCATCAAGAGCCTCAACGTCCCGCTCACCGAACGCGTCGTCCAGCTTCAGGATTCGCTGGAGCGCTGGCGCTGGCTGCCCAACCAGTACGTCAACCCCCCGCTGATCGTCAACCTGCCGGAGTTCGTCCTGCGTGGCTACACGCCCGACCACAAGGTCGACTTCACCATGAAGGTAGTGGTTGGCAAAGTCCTCGGCGATCACGACACGCCGGTCTTCGCGCACATGATGCGGTACCTGATCTTCCGCCCCTACTGGAATGTTCCCGTCGACATCGCCCGCAAGGAGATCGCGCCGCACATGGTGTCGAACCCTGGCTACCTCGCGCAGAAAGGCTTCGAAGCGACCGACAGCAAGGGCAGCCTCGTCTCCGCGACTGCGAAGCAGGTCGCCGAAGGTCAGGTGTTGGTGCGCGAAAAGCCTGGGCCGAAGAACTCGCTCGGGCTGGTCAAGTTCATGTTCCCCAATGAGTACGACATTTATCTCCATTCCACCCCCGCGCCCGAGCTCTTCGAGCGCACCCGCCGCGACTTCTCGCACGGCTGCATTCGCGTCCAGAAGCCTGAAGACCTGGCCGTCTGGGTGCTCGCCAACAGCGGCACGCCAGGTGACTGGGACGCCCACAAGGTCCACGACGCTATGACCAGCGGCCCCGACAACCGCCAGGTAAACCTGAAGACTCCGCTGCCCATTGTCATTTTTTACGTCACCGCCATCGCCGCAGAGGATGGGCACATCCACTTCTTCGATGACCTTTACGGCTACGACCAGAAGCTTCAGCAAGTCCTGAGCAAAGGCCCGCCGTACCCCGTCAAGCCCGACCCCAAGATGCCCATCGCCAAGCCCGGAGACACGTTGTAGAAGGCTGCCGTATCCTTAGAACATGCGGCGCATCTACATGGACGCCAACGCCACCACGCCCGTGCTTCCCGAGGTGGTGGACGCGATGCGTCCGTTCTGGTCGGACGAGTTCGGCAACGCCAGCTCCATCCATCAGCCGGGCCAGCGCGCGCGGACAGCAGTCGATCGGGCGCGCGCCTCGGTTGCCGCGCTGCTGAACTGTCGCGCCGCCGAGGTGGTGTTCACCTCTGGAGGCACGGAGAGCGACAACATGGCCCTGTTCGGCCTGCTCGCGCCGGGCGACCACCTGATCACCAGCAGCATTGAGCACCACGCGGTGCTGCACGCCGCCGAAGAGCTGATGCAACGCGGCGTCGAAGTCACCTTTCTCCCCTGCACGCCGGAAGGAGTCGTCGAGGTGGCTGCACTTGAAGCTGCGCTGCGGCCGAACACCAAGCTGGTGAGTGTGATGCTCGCCAACAACGAAACCGGCGTCATCCAGCCAGTTCTCGAGCTGGCTGACCGAGCGCACGCGGCGGGCGCGCTGTTCCATACCGACGCAGTCCAGGCAGCGGGCAAATTGGCCCTGGATGTGGCCGGGCTGGGCTGTGATTTGCTGAGCATCTCCGGACACAAGATGTACGCGCCGCAAGGCATGGGCGCGCTGTTTGTTCGCCGCAATGTGCGTCTCAAGCCGATGTTCTTTGGCGGCCTGCACGAGCGCGGACGAAGACCGGGGACGGAAAACGTGGCCGGGATCGTTGGGTTGGGCAAGGCCGCGGAACTGGCCAGGAAGTGGCTGTCGGACGACGTTTCAAGTGGAATGGATAGTCCGCAAGGGCTGGCCGCATTGCGTGATCGGCTGGAGCAGCGGATCCTCGGGGCGGTCGCGGAAGCCGGAATCAACGGCGGTGGGGTTAGTCGCGTGGCCAACACCAGCAACCTGTACTTCGATCACGTGGAGGCGGAGGCGCTGGTGATCGCGCTTGATCTCAAGGGCCTGGCCATCTCGGGCGGATCGGCGTGTCAGTCAGGTGCGACCGAGCCGTCGCATGTGCTGACCGCGATGGGGCTAAGTGAAGCGCGCGCACGGGCCAGTGTGCGCTTCTCGCTGAGCCGACTGACCACCGAGGAAGAGGTTGACCTCGCAGTCGAACTGGTTCCTGCCGCGGTAGCACGGCTGCGGGAACTGAGTCCGAAGAGACAGCCATTAGCTCTTAGCCGTTAGCCTGTAGCTAAAAGCTAATGGCTGGACTATAGATACCAGGGAATGTTGACCACGATGATCCGTTGATTTCCCTTGACCAGGAGTAGCAGCTTCAGCAGTTGAACGCGCTGGTTGTGAAGCAGCGTCTCCCACCAGTGTTTGACCACCAGCTCCGGCAGGAGCACGGTGATCTTGCGGTCCGGATGCTGGTGTTCCACTTCGAGAATGTATTCCATCAACGGCGAAACCACCAGGCGAAACGTGGAATGGAGGGTAATCAGTTCCGGCTCGGGCAACCCCTTGTCGCGAATCGGTTTGGCGACGTTGTCCTCCCAGATCGCGCACAGCGATTCCTCGCCGTCGTCGCAATTGACGTTGACGACTTTGATCTCCTTGGAAAGCACCAGGGCAAAGCGCATGGCCTTCTCGGTCATGCGGTCCCATCGCGCCATCGGGATCACCACCAGCGGCTCTTGCAGGTTGCTCAGGTTCAGCGGCGCCTGCTCGACTACCTCGCCCTTCACGCGCGTGTAGTGCTGCTTGATCGCGACCATCAGCAGGATGAGCGTGGGGATCAGCAGTGCGACGAACCATGCTCCCGAAGTGAATTTGGCCGCCAGCACGATCAGCGTTGTGGCGCCGGTTGCCACCGCGCCGGCGCCGTTCACCAGCATGTGCCAGCCGCGTCCCTTGTGGCTTGGGTCCTGCTTCTGCCAGTGCCGCACCATTCCGGCCTGGGAGAGCGTGAAGGCCAGAAACGCGCCGATGGCGTAGAGCGAGATGATGCTGTCGATGTTGCCGCCGAACATCAGCAGGATGATCGCCGTCAGCGCGGTCAGCGCGTAGATGCCATGCGAGAAGAGCAGGCGGCGTCCGCGCAGAATGAAGACGTGGGGCAGGTAATCGTTCATGGCCACCGCGCGGGTGACGCGTGGGAAGTCCGCGAATGCGGTGTTGGCGCTTAGGGTGAGGGCGAGGAAGACCGACCACATGGTGAAATGAAAGAACCAGCTCCGGCCGAAGACGGCCATCACAATCAGGCTCAGCAGGCTTTGATATCCAGGATGGTCCGGGTCCATCGCCATAATGCCATATTGCTTGGCCAGCCAGGCGGTGCCGAACAGCATGATGACCAGCGTGCCCATGATGATGGTGAGCGCCATCTGCGCGTTCTTTACTCTCGGCTCGCGGAAGGCCATCACTCCGTTGGAGACGGCTTCCACTCCGGTCATAGCGGCGCAGCCATTGGAGAATGACTTGAGCGCCAGCCAAACGCCGAGATAGGTCATGGTGGCGGGAAGTGGATGCGGCATCTGCGCCAGCGCAACCGGATGGCCTCCCGAAGCAAAGACGCGGAATACTCCGACCAATACGGTTGCGAGCACCGTCCCAACAAAGAGAAAGGTCGGTGCCATAAATGCTGCCCCAGTGTCTTTGACGCCGCGCATATTCACCAGGGCCAGGAATGCGAGTACCATCAGGCACATGGTCATGGTGTGCGGCTGCAGCCATGGCTGGTCGGAGACAACCGCTCCGACCCCGGCCGTGATGCCCACCGCGGCGGTCAGAATGTAGTCGATCATCAGCGCCGCCGCAGCCACCAGGCCGGCACCCGTGCCCAGGTTTTCGCTGGCGACGGTGTAGGAGCCGCCTCCGCTGGGATACGCCGCAATGGTCTGGCGGTAGCTAAAAAACACGATCCCCAGCAGGATCAGGACCGCAACTACGATGGGAATCAGATACTGGATTCCCATTACGCCAAGCGGAATCAGCAGCGATAATGCCGTCTCCGGCCCATACGCAGCCGAGGTCAGCGCATCCAGACCGAAGATCGGAATGCCGGCGGCCACGCCGACGTGTTCAGCGCGTTCCTCGCTCGTGGCCAGAGGTCTGCCAAATAAAGAATCCGTTAAAGACATGGGACTTTAATAGTAACCCGCCGGGTAGCGAATCTGTTGGGATATTCGCGTCATGTCGACTGCTAAAACCAGGTAAATTACTGAATTGTGTCCCCGAAACCCGCACCGGGCACCGGATATTCTGCATCAAAGTGACCAAAGAAACTCAGGATCGCTGTAATTGGAGAGGAAATGACGACCAAGAATGCAAGCCAGCCCCATGCGTCCATCACCCGCGAGAAGCTTGTCGACCTGCTCAACCAAGACCTGGCGCGCGAGTTCCAGGCGATCATCGCCTACGTCAACTACTCCCAGGTGCTCAAGGGCGCGGCGTATATGAATATCGCCGCCGAACTGGAGAAGCACGCTGCGGAGGAACTCTCCCACGCCCTCATCCTGTCAAACCAGATCGACTATCTAGGCGGCATGCCAACCACGGTTCCCAAGCCGGTGAAGACGTCGGAAAAGGCCGAGGACATGCTGCGGTTTGACCTGGACAACGAGAACGAGACCATTCGCAACTATCGCCGGCGGGTAAAACAGTGCGACGAGTTGGGCGAGTTCGCCACCGCGGAGCACATCCGCGAGATACTGCTGGATGAGCAGGACCACCAGATCGCTCTGGCGACCGCTTTGGGCATTGACGTCCCGGATGTGGGGATCGCGGATTAGTAGACCTGCGCTGCCCACTTGACAGCCCCCCAAGTGACCCGTAAACCTTGAGAGGTAGCCCATCTTCCGCTCCTCTCAAGGCAACCAGACCAATGAATCGACTTGTTCGTGGCTCGGTACTTGTACTATGCGCAGGTCTGGTCTCGGCCCTCTCCGCGACTGGGCAGAGCGCCCCCGCAAATGCGCCCGCCGCTGCGCCGGCCCCCGGAGGCGCGCCCAATGCGCAGCAGGGATTCAAGAATCTAAAGGTGCTGCCCGACACTATCTCCCGGGACGACCTGCGCAAGTTGATGCGTCAATTTACGGGTGACCTGGGTGTGGAGTGCGAGTTCTGCCACGCGCCGGCTGACCCGGTCACCAAACGCGCCGATCGCGCCTCCGACGCCAATCCGGTGAAGGATACCGCACGGTTCATGATCGAAATGACCAGCGATTTGAATGACAAGTACCTCACCCAGCTGCCGAACCGCCGCTACGCCGACCCGATCACCTGCGGCACATGCCATCGCGGCGAGAAACATCCGTCGGTCTACGTCGCGCCTCCCCGGCCCGAAGGCAATCGCCCGACGGGAGGGCCGCCAGCGGGAGCACCCAATGGTGCGCCGCCCGCACCTCCTCCAGGGAACTAGTTATTGGGTCGAGCCGGTGACGAAGGTTTGGCTGGCTCGTGCCCCGATGACCTGGTAGAGGGCGAACTGGCGCGAGTTTTGAGCGCGCAGCTCAAACAGCAGACTGGCGCGGTTGGACGCCTCGGCATCCACCGCGTCGATCGGCCGCATCCTCGGCGTACGGTCCAGATGGGCTGCGTCGGTCACGTTCTTCAGGGCAATCTCCGGCTCGCCCTTCATATCGATCTGCGCCACCAGGGTGATATACCGCAGCGTGGGACCGACCCCGTCGGTGTGCGCGAAGTAGACGAAGGTGGGCGCGCCGCCATAGCTCAGCGTGTAACCCTTCAACTGCTCGTCCAATAGCGGCTCGGGTGGCGGCGGCGGAGGAGGCGTGGTCGCGCGGCGGGATTTCGTGGTGGATTTGGAGCTTGCTGGCGGTGGAGTAGGAGCGGCGGGGGCAGTCCCGTTGGCAGTCTCGTAGGCAGTCAGTTGCGCGCGAGCGGCCGCCTGCATCTTATTCAAGATTGCCTGGCGCTCGTTGTCGTCCTCCCATGCCCGGGAAAAGTCGTGCGTGGGACGGTCGGCAGCGTCCGACACCGCGACCATCTGGTGAAGGTCCGCATCGCCGGGAAGCCCCCCGAGCTTGGGGATGTCCGTATCGGCTGGCGCGCCCGCCGGCTTGCCCCGGTGCAGCAGAGGCCGGTTGGGGTCGTTGTTCAACGCCTCGCTTGCTCCGATTGCGCCGGGTTGGTCGCTCTTGGCCTGGCTTGTGTCGGAGGGCGAGCGTCGGCGCAGTGTCGGCCGGTCGGGGTCGTCGGCGGGCGTACTGCCGGAGCCCGTGGTCTGGTCGCCGGCGCTGGCGGAGCGATGCAACGTTGGCCGATCCGGGTCATCCGCAGGCGCAGCGGACGACGTGTCTGCGCCGGGCTTGATGCTTGCCGTCCCTCCCGAACCGGGCGTCGCCGACCTGGACGAGAAGTGAGGCCGGCCGTCGTCTTCGTCGATGGGATTGATTGCGGCTATCGTCTTGACTGGCTTCAGGGTCGACTTCTTGGGCGGGGCCGGCGGGGCAAACCTGCCATAGCCGAACCATCCATCGTCGTAGGTGGTGGTCGCCGTCTCTGGCGCGACCAGGTGGCGCGAGAACTGCAAGTCGAGCGTCCCCACCGCAACGCCGGAGTTTTGCAGTTCGTAAACGTTGCCGGTAAGCAGGGCGAAGGGCACCGGGCTGGCCATGTAGACCGCGGCGTCCTCCAGCTTGCTGCCGATGAACAGCGAGACCGGAATCAGGCGGCTGGCGGCAGGCTTGGCCATATCGCCCGTCCACTCATAGACCCCGACCGCACGGACGACGTCCTGCTGCTCTGCGACCTTATGGGTCTGGGCGCTCGCGGAGACGCAATGGAGGCAGACGGTCCACGCCCCAAATGCCATCGCAACTAACCCTATGCCACGCTCGATCCCAGCTTGCTTCATCGTATGGCTATCCAGCTTCACGCTAAGTTTAGACGCGACCCAAGTCTTCCTCGTCTCAATCTCAGAGTACCCGACCCGGCCGTGAGCGGCGAGGATTGGCCGGCGGCATCCCTGAAACTGCTCTAACATCTACCTGGTGAGCACTCAATTAGCGCAGGGCATCGGCGCGGCGCCGATTTTGCAAGTCGAAGACCTGTCGATCAGGTTCGGCGAGCGCGAGGCCGTCCACAATCTCTCCTTCGAGATCGCCGCTGGCCAGACGCTGGGCCTGGTGGGTGAGTCAGGATCGGGCAAGTCGGCGACTGCGCTCGCCCTGCTTCGATTGCTGCCGGATTCGGCGGTTGTCTCCGGAAAGGTACTGCTCGCAGAGTCCGGCGACACGCGCAACGACGCCCCGACCGACCTGTTGGCGCTGCCCGAGTCCGAGATACGGCTGCGGCGCGGCAGCGATCTGGCCATGATCTTCCAGGAGCCGATGACGGCGCTGAACCCGGTGATGCGGGTGGGTTCGCAGATCGCCGAGGCGGTGCGGGCGCACCGGCCGGGGTTGTCTTCGAAGGCGGTCGACCAACTGGTGCTCGACGCGATGCACGAGGTCGCGTTGCCGGAGCCGGAGCGGCGCGCGCGGGACTATCCCCACCAGTTCTCGGGCGGGCAGCGGCAGCGCATCCTCATCGCGATGGCGATCGTGAACCGTCCCCGGCTGCTGATTGCGGACGAGCCGACCACGGCACTCGACGTGACCGTGCAGGCGCAGATTCTGGCGCTGCTGAAAGTGCTGCGCCGGACCCATGGGCTCTCCATGCTGTTTATCTCGCACGATCTGGCAGTGGTGGCGCAGGCCTGCGATCAGCCTCGCGATCAGATTGCGGTGATGCAGCAGGGCCGAATCGTGGAACTGGCAGCGACCGGCGAGCTCTTCCGCAGCCCGCAGCATCCCTACACGCGGCGGCTGCTGGCCTCCGCGCCGACCATGGCCTCCGACCGCACCAGGCCGCTGGCCGTGTAGGACTAGTTCCGAAACGTAACGATTTGCGCACTGCGCTAGACTGGAATTTCGTGCGTCTAGCGCATTTTCGTATTACTGCGAACTGGAAAAGTCATAGAGTACCGTTTTTTGTTGGCGAAAAACGGCGGTGACATCCGAAGTTCAGGTCTACATCGATGCGGAAAATGCTCTAATGCACGGGGAACTGCTATGCGCGCGCTCATCCTCTCCGATATCCACTCCAATCTTGAAGCGCTGAACGCGGTGCTGGCCGCGGCCGGCGAGTGGGATGAGCTATGGAACTTGGGCGACATGGTCGGTTATGGCGCCAGTCCGAACCAGGTGCTGGACAGGATCCGGCCGCTTTCGACGCTGACGGTGCGCGGCAATCACGACCGGGTCTGTTCCGGGCTCAGCTCGGCGCTGGCCTTCAATCCGACTGCGCGGGCGGCGGCGAAGTGGACGCTGGAGGAGTTGACTCCAGAGAACCTAGTGTGGCTTCGGTCGGTGCCGCAGGGGCCGCTGCAGCCCGAGCAGCACTCGCCGGAGCAGCCGCTGGTGACGCTGGCGCACGGGTCGCCGCTGAACGAGGACCAGTACATCATGAACATGCGCGATGCGTGGGCGCCGCTGCAGCAGATGACGACGGCAATCACGTTTGTTGGGCACACCCACATCCAGGGCGGATTCTCGCGCAAGGAGCATGACTGGCACGAGATTCGGCCGAGGTTCAAATCGAAAAACGAGGCGGACCAGTGCACCCTGCCGATTGCCCCCGGGACCCGCAACCTGATCAATCCCGGCTCGGTGGGCCAGCCAAGGGACTGCGACTGGCGCGCAGCATTCGCGATCTACGACAGTGAGGCGTGCGAGGTGGTCTATCATCGTGTGCCGTACGATCTGAAGCGCGCGCAGGGGCGCATTCTGATGGCCCGGCTGCCGGAGCGGCTCGCAGCGCGGCTCCGCGAGGGCCGGTAGCGTTCGTTACGCCAGGACGACCGCGTTGTAGACCATGTGCAGCAGAATCGCGGGAGCGAGGCGCCCAGATCTCTTGAACAGCAGCGCGTTGCAGACGCCGAGGAGAAATACCGGTGGCCAGGACATTGCCGGGTGATAGACGGCGAAGAAAGCGGCGCTCCCGAGGATAGCGCGCCAGCCCCCCCACTCGCGATCGAGCGCACGGAAGACAAGGCCACGAAAGAGATACTCTTCGGCGAAGGGAGCGAAGCCCACGGCCATAACGGCGTAGGAGATGCGCATGTTGGGGATTTTGGCCATGGCGGCCTGGGACTGGCGAAGGAGTTCGGCGGTGGCCGGCACATGCGCGAGCAGGGCGAGGTAGCCGTGGGCGAGGAGGCCGAGAAGAAGTCCCCCAGCCGCGCCAAGCATCAGCTGGGGAATCAAACGGCGAGCGGGTGTGCGGTTCGGCCACGCGATGATGTCGTTCAGGGAGACGTTGCGATTCCCGAGGAAGCTGATCACGCCGAGAGAGACGGCCACCGAGCAAGCACCATAGGCGATCGCCTGGGCGACGGCGATGTTCCCGGCTCCCATGATGGCGAGCAGGATGCCGGTGACCACCGCCCCGCCCTCGACCAGGATGCTGATCGAGATCATGGCGTGCATCAGGGTCGGCGGAGGTGGGAGCTGTTCGGACCAGGAATCGTAGAGATAGGGCAGACGCGCGCGGAAGTTCTGCCACATGGCTGCTGCGGTGATATACGAGTAGACGATCCCCATGATGGCGAGGTGCCACTGCTCAGTGATGACTCCAATGGCGAAGGTAAGCATGCCGAGTTGGGCGGCCCAACGGCGTCCTGAGGGCACTTTTTGGACCTCGCCGGAGTCCGAGGGAACGGTGACCAGAGTGACGGCCTTTTCGGCCATGCTGCGTCCGAAGAAGTACCAGGCAATGGCGACCAGGGCGATCTTCCAGTATGCGGATGGAAAGAGGAAGACTGCGTAGCCGAGGACCAGCGCCACCATGGCGGAGGAGATGAGCGACCACAGCCAGGCCTTCGCCTTGAGCAAGGCCTCGAGACCGGTGGGCCAGGTGAGGGCAATCCAAAGAGCGTTGCCCTCGGAGGCAAGCGACTTAGGCCCCAGAATCCACAGGAAATACGTCCCAAAGAAGATGGCGGCTCCGGAGAGATAGTTCCAGTCGCGCTGGGCGTGGAGGAATAGCCCGCGCATATTGAACATCTGAACGCTGGCGATGGTGACCGGGATCAGAATAGTTTGGACGATGGCGCTGCGGTCGCGGAGAAACCAGAGCGTCTCCTTGCGATACAAGGGAAAGGTTGCGAAGTGAACTTGTCCCGCCGGCAGCCTTGAAGGACCGGAATCCGCCGTGCTGAAGTTGCCGCTGAGACCCTGCAGCGTGGCCCACAGGCTGAACCGGACCGAAGCCGCGAGCGTGAGGCCGGCAGCTGTCCAGCAGGCAATCATGCCGAGGGCGAAGGAAAACGAGCCGTGGAAGGGACCGCCGACGAAGAGTGCAAGCCAGGGCCACGGGACCTTTGCCAGGGGATTCAAGACCGGCTGGATGGCGGGGATCAGCCTTGGCAGAACAGAAAAGCCCACGAAGAACAGCATCATGGAGGCGTAGCCGGTCCAGCTCATCAAGCCGATCGTGGCTCCGCGGGAGCGGGGGCCCATGCGCAGGATGACCGCGATCTCGAACGCCTTGCCGAGGCAGGCCGCGGCCATGGTGACCGGGACGCCGATGAGCAGCACGGCCAGCAGACCCAGCGCTGGGCCGTAGACCAGGCCGTAGAGGATCCCGGCAAACAGGGGAGCGCTCCAGTAGATGGGATTGGCGGCGAGGGGAGAGAGCATCTCCGCGAGAAAGACGGCGCCCGGCGGCGCCGGGTGGGAGAAGAGCCACTCCCACATGGGATGTCGGCGGCGCTGGAGATCCAGTTCGAGGCCTTCGCCCTGGAAGACCATCATGATGAGCCATACCAACAACACAATGGAGCCCGCCATGGCCGCCAATGGACCATTCGATTGCTCGGTCGTGGGTCGAAGCGAGAACCTGGGTTGAGGATAGGATTGAGCTTCCGGGACGAGCTGCGAGGTGCCGTAGTTTTCCAGCGAGTCCAGGAGCTGGGCTTGGATCTCCCGCCGGTCGCCCCCGGTTTGCATCGCGATGCGGGTGGCTTCCTGGGCGCAGATGGCGCGATAGAAGGCTTCTTTCCTCCTTTTTTGCGCGGGAGTATCTCCCGGTTCGGCTGTACTGGCCTCCTCGAAGAACAGGGAGCTGACGACAATGCCGCTATGGGTCTGGCCAATGCCGCTGCGGGTCTCGCGGTCGACGCGCTCGCCGCTATATACGGCCATGACGACCGAGGCTGCAGCCAGGCAATGGATGATCGCCATGAAGAGGACGCTGAGAATGATGCCGAGGCTCCCCCAGTCCGTGGCGGCCTTGCCGGAGCGGTTGGAGAGCAACTCCTGCTGGCGCCTCTGACGGCCGGTCGAGCGTTTGCGCGCCGCGCCGAGCAGCATGCGAACGGTACCCCAAAAGGTGGGCTGTTTGCTCATCTCTGGGGTGGTCTGGCGGTAAGTTTGAGGAATATCTCTTCCAGGCTGGCGTCTCCGAATGTGCTGCGAAGCTCTTCGAGCGAGCCCTTCGCGACCAGCGCGCCCTCGTTGATGATGACGGCGTGCGAGCAGAGCCGGGTGACATGGTCCATCAGATGGGTGGAGAAGAGAACGGTGGTGCCACCAGCGGCGGTCTCCGAGATAAGGTCGTAGAAGAGGTGGGTGGATTCAACATCGAGGCCGTTGGTGGGCTCGTCGAGCACCAGCAGTTTGGGTCGATGCAGCATGGCCAGCAGCAGGCCCAGCTTTTTCTTCATTCCGCGGGAGTAGTCTTCGGCATAGTCGTAGATGTCGACGCCAAGCCTGAGTTGGTGGACCAGCGGGTCGATGCGGTCCATGGTCGCAGCTACGTCCAGGCCGTGCATGGCGGCGCTGAGTTCCAGGACCTCGCGGCCTGAGAGGTAGGAGTAGAAGACCGGCTCGTCGGGGAGAAAGCCGATGATGCGTTTGACCTCAACGCGGTCGTCGAAGGCATCGAGCGAGTCGATTAGGATTTGGCCGTGGGTCGCTTTGAGAATGCCCATCAGCAGCCGGAAGAGAGTTGTCTTGCCGGCGCCGTTGGGACCGAGCAACCCGCAGATTTGGCCTGCGGGGACGGAGAACGACACGCCCTTAACGGCTGTCTTCGAGCCGAACGACTTGGTGACGTCTTCCACTCGAACTAGATCAGCGGACCGGCGGTTACCGTCCTCGGCCACAGGTTCGGCCGGTTTCTCCTGGTTGGGAGGAATTTCATTGCTCATCGTGATGCCCGCGACAGCCTGTTGGTGCCTGATTGATTTGACTTGAGCATACGACGGAAGCCTGACGTCGAACAGTTAATTGACAGAGGCTTGACGCTTGCATGGGTTTTCGCCCCGGCTCCCTGAATCGCCTCATCGTGAAAGATCTAGCTTTGGGAGACTTGAGACAAGCCCCAAATGATGCGTGAGGCTATATGGCGGTGGATTGCTCTTCGAGGGCGGTGGCGAGGGACTCCCACTCGGCGAGCAGGGCGGTGCGCTGGTCGCGGAAGGATTCGAGTTCGGCGGCGGTGCGCTGGGAGTCCTGCGCGGACGAGTAGTGGCCGAGGTGCTCCTCGGCGGCGGCGATGCGGGTGTCGAGCGCGGTGAGCTCCGCATCGATGGCCAGGACGCGGTCTTCGAGCTGCTTGAGCTTGATGGGGTTGAGGCGTTTGACGGGAGGCTTGTCCGGCGTGCCGGCGTTTGTGCCGATTCCATTAGCCGCAGGTCCTTCGATCCCGGCCGCGCCTTCGCTCAGGATGACAGATTCGTCAGAGGGGGTGACACCGTTGGAAGGATGAACCGCGGGTTTTTGGGGCGTGGCCGAGGGAGCAGGTTTGAGGCT
>Ga0326727_10002927_pt1 | contig 56292 bp, 44 predicted proteins | sample MB2enrmetagenome_FD_207643 | JGI IMG/M metagenome (GOLD analysis project Ga0326727, IMG submission 207643) | Lab enriched peat soil microbial communities from McLean, Ithaca, NY, United States - MB29MY | ecosystem: Environmental > Terrestrial > Soil > Wetlands > Peat | place: USA: New York...
ACCTCGAGCGGACAAGTCATCAGAAGGGCACGAAGCCAGTCATGAAGTGAGTCACGCTCGAGATCACCAACCCACAGCCCAGCAGCATCACTGAGCTGCGAGGTGGATCCTCACAGTCATGAAGGAGTCGGCCGCCCGCGCTTCGTTAACCGCTCTTACCAGGATTTGACCAGCGCGCAAAGTGCCGATACCGCAGGTTTGCAAAGCCCCGCAAGCCGTCCACCTCCTGGGCCTGAACTCACAATTCCGGGAGTCGCTCAGCTACGTTCATCAAAGGAGGCTCTCGATCAACAGCCTGACCTGATCTCAGGCCTCCTGGTTCAAACGTTGTCCCACCCTCTCCGCTCGTTGTCAAAATCACGACGTCGCTCCAGTTCAGCGGGCAGTTTCAGCGTCCGTTCGTGCACGCAGTGAGTGATTCAGGTTCGAACCCGACACTGAAGCGATTCCACGCCCATCAGGGACGGCTGCACAGGCGCTCGGCCCAGCGGTTCCACCGTTGTGTTTCCCGGCCAAAGACTGGCGCTGCGACGCCAGAGCCGTCTCGTTACGCGCTCTCGGCGTAGCCTGCCGCCGGCTTGTGCTCGCAAGCAGATCAGATAATCGGGCGCCGCTCCCGTGCGGCGGCACCGCCGGCGTCATCAGCGGTGAGCGGTCCCTTGGAGCCACACGTCGATGGTGGTGAGGGGTGTGCGCTCGGGTTCGGGAGGCAACTGCTCGCCGAACACCTCGCTGAGCAGAGCGTGCACTACGGGGTGAAGCCGCTCCTCGGCGAACCGGTCGAAGTCCTGCTCTGACTCCCACACGTCGATGTAACGGAGGCCGCCCTCGGGGCGCTCCACGGCGATGTGCGTGATGAGTCCCTTTGGTGGTTCTTCGCCGAGCGCGTCGATGATGCGCCGGTAGAACACGGCGTCAATCGGAACATCCTGGGTGAACGCGTAGGCCATCTGCCTGCCCCCCTTACTTGATCCGAAGCCACTTCGGATTAATACTGATGGGCGTGATGGAAGATGTCAAGCGGCGCAGCTACGACGCCACCGCCCGTCGGGCGCGCTCGGCCGAGACGAGACAGCGGATAATCAAGGCGGCCCGCGAGCTGATCCTGGCCGACGGCTATCGGGCCACAACGATCGCCGCTGTCGCCGCCGAGGCTGGCGTGAACGTCGACACCGTCTACGAACTGGTGGGACGCAAGCCGGTGCTGCTGCGGGAGCTGATCGAACAGGCGATCTCGGGCACCGAGCACGCCGTGGCCGCCGAGGAGCGCGACTACGTCCAAGTCATCAAGGCTGAGCCCGATCCCGCCAAGAAGCTTGCGATCTACGCCCGTGCCGTCCGCCGCATCCAGGAGCGCATGGCGCCGCTGGTCCAGGCGGTCCGCGACGCCTCATCCACCGAGCCAGAAGCCGAACAGGTGTGGCGGGAGATCAGCGAACGGCGGGCCGCCAACATGCGCCACCTCATCCGAGACATCCGCAACGCTGGCGGGCTGCGAGCCAGCCTGTCGGTCAACGAGGCCGCCGATGTGGTGTGGGCGCTGAACAGCTCGGAGCTCTATCTCCTGCTCACGATGGAGCGGGGCTGGTCACCTCGCCGCTTCGAGCGCTGGCTCACCGACGCGTGGTGTCGCCTCCTTCTCGGTTGATGCAGGCCAACCCGGAGACTGCCCACTGTGGTGGCTCACCGAGTCCTCTGAAGAACACATTCAATCCTGGCAGAACTTTGGTGCGCTTATTTCGCCCGCGAGGCGCAACAGGTCCGTGCCCGCTTCGGCCGTATGAGTCCCGGCCTGTCGGTTGAGAGCTGCACACTTCCGTCGATCGGGCGCGCCGGAGGACCCGGGGGCATCGGTGTTCGGCTTGGCAGTTCGGGGCGCCCGCAGGGCGGGGTTCCTCCTCCGCCCCGCCGGTCGCGGGCATCAGAAAAGGCGGCAGGGGCTAGCCAATGTCGGCAGCCAATGCTTGATAGACGGGGACGAGCTCGTCCCACCGCGGCTGGCTGTTGCCGGGTTCACGCCCTGAGAGGTAGGCGGCGAGATTCTCTGTGTGGATCTGCCACCCGGCGCCGTAGAAGGCGACCGCGTCGAGAGGCATGCCCTTCACCTCGATCACCAAAACGGCGTCTTCGCCGTCGGCACCCAGTGTCGCCTCCAGCGTTTCGTCATAGGGCGGCACGCCCTGACCCTTCCGCCAGGACTCGTCCGACTCTCTGGTGGTCACAACCAGCCGCCTCGGTGCCTGGCATGCCTCAACGCGCCCGGTGCCCTCCCAGTCGTCGGACTCGACGAGGATGCGGAACTTCCCGCCGGGACGGAGGTCCCCCTCCACTTTGGCGTACCAGCGGGCCAGGCGGGCCGGATTGGTGATTGCTGACCACAGGTCGTCGATGTCGGTGTCGTAGCGATCTTCGATCCGCACGACTCCCTGGCCGGCTTCCGATCGCAGGCTGCCGCGGATGCCGGTCATGCCGGTGATGCCGGTGATGCTAGGTGACTCGCTGGTCATCGTGTCTTCCTCTGCTAGGTCCGTGTTTGGTCGGTGATCTACTACAGCTCCGACGAAGCCGCGAGCCAGAAGTCATCGGTCATGGGGTAGGCACGGGAGTCCCGCTCTGACCAGGTTTCTGACGCGCTTCTTAGTGTCCGACCGGGAGTCGCGGCGACTCAGCACTGCCAGCTGTTGCGTCATTTCCGTGGGTGGGAGAAAGCGCCCCGCCACCGTTACGCCGTTCCACCACGGCGACGACGGCCACAATTGACCTCTGCGAATAGGAGGCCACCGGCCCGGTGATGTTCACGACTGCCTCTTGACGGATGTCAGATGATGAAGCGCCTACGGCGAAGCGGAAAAGGCCGGGCTCGACGACGAACCGCATGGCCTCGTCATAAAAGGCGAGGCGGCTTGGGTGTACGTCGAAGGTCACCCGCGCTGCTTCGCCTGGGCCCGCGCACAGCCGGGTGAAGCCAATGAGGGAGGCTTCTGGTCTGGCCACCGACGCCACCAAGTCCGACACGTAAAGCTGGACGACCTCCTCACCTTCGCGAGCCCCCGTGTTGGTCACGGTCACCCCCACGGTGATGGTGGACGAAGTGTCACTGGCCTCGACCGCGATATCCGAGTAACCAAACGTTGTGTACCCGAGGCCGTGGCCAAAACTGAACAGCGGGGTGCGAGCACAGTCCGTGTAGTCGCCGTAGAAGACCGAACGCGACCCCCCGGAACGGTGGCTGCTGTACAGCGGGACCTGCCCGGTGGCCCGAGGAAGGGTCACTGCCAACCTGCCAGTCGGCTCGGCACGGCCCAACAGGATGTCAGCAAGAGCATTGCCTCCCTGTTCCCCAAGCGGCCAGGCAACGAGCAGAGCTTGCACCTGGCCGGCCACCTCGCTCAGCACGTGGACCCTCCCGCTCATGACGACAAGCACAGTCGGGGTGCCTGTCGCCGCCACGGCGCTGGCCAGTTCTTCCTGGACGCCCGTCGGCCTGAGGTCCGTGGCGTCACGAGCTTCTCCGACGGTTGAACTCTCGTTCAGCCCGGACCGGCCTCCGAGTACCACCACGGCTACGTCGGCTCGCTTCGCTGCAGCGACCGCAGCCGGGATACCTGAGCGATTGTCCCCCTGCAGCTCGCAACCCTTTTCGTAGGCAACCTCAACCTGGGAACCCAGGGAGGCCCTGAGCCCAGCCAGCGGCGTAATGTGCTCGGTGTAGTAGTTACCAGGTTTGAGCGCCCCTTTTCCGCTGGGCAGGTCAACAAGGTCAGAGATCTTCTCGTCCGAGCTGACGCCGGCGAACGCGCTGGGAAGAGGCCCCGAGGCGCTACCGACCTCTTTGTGGGTAGCTGCCAAAGACGGCCGGTCGAGGGCGGGCGCCCCCTCGGGATCGAGGAACAATTCCTGGTGAGCAGGGTAGTGATAATCACCTTGCAGCAAGCGGCGGTCATCGGCCGCCGGCCCGATGACTGCCACTTTCGATACGTGCCCTGCCAACGGCAACACTCCGTCGTTGGCCAAGAGGACAATGCCCCGGGTAGCGGCCCGCCTGGCCAGGCTGGCGTTGGCCGCGTCGGCGAAGACGAGCCTGACTTGGCCCGAGTTCACGTACGGCGACTCGAACAGGCCCAGGCGCATCTTGGCCGTCAGAACTCGGCGGACGGCCCTGTCGACCACGGCCATGGGGACCTTGCCGTTCGTCACCGCGGCCTTGAGCGGCGCGCCAAAACAATCCAGGGATGGAAGCTCGAGGTCGAGGCCAGCCGTGATGGCCCTCACGGCAGCCTCAGACCGGTCTGTCGCCACCCGGTGGTAACTCATCAGGAAGCTGACCGCGGAATAGTCAGCCACCACCATTCCTTCGAATCCGAGCTCGTCGCGGAGCAACCCGGTCAAGATCGCGCTTGACCCGCTGCCAGGGAGCCCGTCGACGCAGCTGTAGGAGCTCATCACGCACCCCAAGGCGGCGTCGCGGATGGCAGCGGCAAAAGGCTCCGCATAGACCTCGCGCAACTCCCTCGGCCCAATTTGCACCGGAGCGTGGTTGCGGCCACCTTCGGAGAGCCCGTGGGCTAGGAAGTGCTTCCCCGTGGCGAGGACGCCCCGGGACAAGTCGTCGGTCTGCATACCTCGCACGTAGGCCGTCCCCAGCACTCCGGCCAGCACAGGATCCTCGCCGAAGGTTTCCTCCAAACGCCCCCAGCGGGGATCTCGAGCCACGTCGAGCACGGGCGCCAAGCTGTGCCGGGCGCCCACAGCCAGCAACTGGCGCCGCGTCCTGTCCGCCACCTCCCGCACCAGCTCGGGATCCCAACTGCAGGCCAGAGCGAGTGCCTGAGGGAACACCGTGGCGCCCCGGGCACAGTAACCCGCCAGCGATTCTTCGTGCACCATTACGGGGATCCCGAGACGGGTGCGTTCAACCACGAGCCGTTGGATCTGGTTCAACAGCTCGGCACTTTGCTCCGGTTCGAGACCGGTCGTAGCACCTATACGCGTGATTTGGCCGATGCCATGGGGCACCACAGCCAGCGCCGCATCCTCATCGAAGCGCTCCTCTTTCATCAAGTCTGGAAAGCCAATCGCCCCCAGCTGAGCTAGCTTCTCGTCGATATCCATGCGGTCGATCAGGTCGCCGACCCGGTCTTCTATCGCCAGCGCGGCATCGGTGTATGCGGTGGTGGTCATCGGTTCACCTCGGTGCTGTTATCAGGCAAGTCGGTCGGGTGTTAGAGGTTTGACCAGGTGCGAAAGAGTTGTCCATAGTCAACGTAGGGCAAACCCGCCGATGCCCTTTACGAACTGGCGCCGCAGGACCATATAGAGGAGCAATATCGGCAGCATCGTAAAAAAGACGAACGCCATCACGACCGGCACGTTTATACCGTACTCGGAGTTCGTGGCAAAGCGGTACAACCCCAGCGGTAGCACCATGTCGTTATTGGACTGGGTGAGGATGAGCGGCAGAAGGAAGTTGTTCCAAGCTCCGAGACCAGCGTAGATACTGACCACAGCCAATACGGGACGGGCCATGGGGAAGACGAGGCGGGTGAAAATGGTCCATTGTCCCGCCCCGTCGACAGCCATCGCATCGTAGAGCTCTCGTGGTATCAGCCGTACGTAGTTGACCATCAGCAGCACAGCCACTGGAACAAGCGACGCCGCGATCACTAGCGTGAGGCCGTAAAGCTTGTCGTAGATATGGATCTTCGTCGTTATGAAGAACAGAGGTATTACGATCGCCTGGATGGGCACGGCGATGCCGAACAGTATGAGGCGGAACGAGACGGCGGCGTAACGAGACCCTCGCCGGACGATGCGGTAGGCGGCTCCGAGCGAGAGCACCGTGACCAGTGCGATCGTGCCCGCAGTGAGCTCGGCGCTGTTACGGAGCACCGTCCCTATGCCGGATCCGTGGAACATGGCTGAGTACGACGAGAGAGTCAGACCACCCGTCGGCAGCCAGGCGTTTGCCGTGAAGTACTGATTGCCGGACCGGAAACTGGCCAGGACCATGTAGTAGATCGGGCCGAGCACGATCACCAACCAGATCGTTCCCAGGATGAAGCTGATGACGTGAAAGCCCTTCGAGCCACCCTTGATGCCGCTCAAAGCCTCCGAGCGGGCGCGTCGCCGTTGCCGGCCCGTGGTCCGGCTGGCGGGCGTGTCTGCAACCTGCTTTGGGACCGTCGTCACGATATGCCCTCCTGGCCGCCCTCCATCGAAGCGAACCCCGTGAGCCTGACAAGGGCGATGGCTACGAGAATCCCAAGTACGCCTAGGACAGTAGCTATGACGCTCGCATAGCCGAACTCCGTCTCGACGAAGCCGACGTTGTACATGTCCATCGCGAGGACCCGGGTTGTGTCGCCCGGCCCGCCCAAAGTCAAGATGTAGATGATGTCGAAGTACGTCAGGGAACCGACGAGGACCAGGGTTGACGAGGTTACGATGCTGTAGCGCAGTTGAGGCAGTGTCACGTGCCAGAACGCTTGGCGCACATTCGCACCATCGACCGTAGCGGCGTCATAAAGCGCCGCCGGTATGGCGCGCCTGCCTGCCTGGAAAATGAGCGTATGGAAGGGGATGAACTGCCAGGCGATGATGACTATGATGGTGAAGAGGGCAAGGCTGGGGCTCCCGATCCAGTTCTGGTTGAGGAAGGCCATGTGGAAGTGGATACCGAGCCAGGCGAGTCCGCCGAACTGAGGGAAAAGAACGTCCTCCCACATGAGGGACAGCCCCGCGGTGGAAAGCAGAAGAGGCACCAGGTAGATGGCCGCGTAGACAGCCCGGTAACGCTGCCTCCCGGCGATGAATATGCCGAGGGCCATCGCCAATGGGGTCTGCGCCAGCCAGCTGAGGCCAGCAAGCTCGAAGGTTACGAGCAAGGAATGATGGGCTACCGGGTCGGAGAAGAAACGGCTCCAGTTTGAGAACCCCGCCCATGTCAGCGGGCCGATCACGTCCCAGTTCGTGAAGGAGAGGACCAGGGCGAGGCCCGTCGGGATCACGACGAAAGCCCCGTACAAGGCCAATGTCGGTGAGATCCCGAGCAGGTCGGCGAGGAAGTTGCGGCGGCGCGCCGTGACATTTCCGGAACGTGGGCGACCTATTTGGGTCTCTCGAAGGAGCTCGGTACCAGCAGCCATCGGCTCACCTCATCTTATGAAAAGCCCGGCCCCACCGGTAGTGAAGCCGGGCTTTTCGTCCGCGTCCAACGGTTTCCCTAGCCGGGACCTCTACTGGAGCTTGTTCATAACCGCGGCGAACTGCTGCGGGGTCTCGAGGAGCTCGAACACCTTGGCGAGGTTGTCGAGCATGGGTTGAGCCTTGGTCGCCCCGAGAGCCTGGTCCCAGGAGTACTGGAAGTAGGGCGCCTTCAGGACGGCGTTGTAGATGGGGGTAAGGTACTGCTTCAACTTCGGGACGGCGTTGAAGGCGCTCGGGTTGACCTTGAGCGCAGGCACTGCGCCTTGGGCGATGAGCTCCTTCGCGTACGCCGGCGTGTCCCAGATCCACTTGGCGAACTGTTCAGCCACATAGGTCTGCGCCGTGCTGAGGTGGGCGGCCAGGCCAGCGTAGGTGGTCGTGTTGCCTTCGAGGTCGGCTGGGTTGCCCGTCCCGCCTGGCACCGCGGGGAAGGCCCCGATGCCAAGCTTGCCGGCGTTGACCCACGCCGGGGCGTCGGAGGTGAAAAAGCCGATGTCCCAGTCCCCCATGAGCTCCATGCCAGCCACGCCGTTGTAGATCATCGCTGTAGTGAACCCGGTTCCCCAGTCAATGGCGTCGTAGCCCTCTTCGAAAGCCTTGTCCTTGACCAGGGTCTGGATGTCGGTGAGGGCCCTGATGACAGCGGGGTTGGACCACGCCCCCGGCTTGTTGTCCTGGATGTTCAGGAACACTTGAGGGCCGCCCTCTCGGTCCGTGAAGTACTCCAGGTACATGAGGCCTTCCCACTCGCCGTTGTTGCCCAGGGCGATAGCTGTGACGTTGTGCTTGGCCAGCAGCGTGACGTCAGCGATGAGCTGGGTCGTCGTGGTGGGGAAGCTCAGGTGGTATTCGGCCAGCAACGGCTTGTTATAGAAGAAGAAGACAGGCTGCGTGCCCGTGAAGGGCATGCAGTAGAGGACCCCGCCGTAAGTGCAACTGCCGAGGGTCGATCCCAGAAAATCGCTTTCCCAGGTGGGGTGACCAGCATCGCTCTGACCGGCGTCGCCGAAGGGCTGGACGACCTTGGCGGTTATGTACTGCTGGAAGATGCCGCCGCCCCAGGTTTGGAACAGCGCCGGCGGGTTGTTGCCTTGGAGTTGGAGTAGGAGCTTTTGTTTGTAGACGTTGTTGGTGGGGACGACGTCCATGTTGACATGGTCGCCGGGGTTGGCCTTGTTGAAGACCGCAGCCTGCGCCATGTAATAGGCGTCAAGGTTCGCGCCTTGGTCTTGGACCTCCACACTGATGGTGGCTGTCGGCGCCGACGAAAGTCTGGCACCGGACGAAGCTGTGGCGGGGACTGCGACGGCAACGGTGGCAGCAAAGCCCACCAACAGGCCAGCTCCCAAAAGGGCGGTTACCCCGCGACGCAGCCGTGGGTGCTCAAGCGATTCTCGAGACAATTCTTCTCCCCTTCTTACTCACCCCTTCCGGGGCGGAACCGAACTCTCATGATCGCCTCTGCCGGAGGGCAGAGCAGACCGCAACCCCCTTTCTTGGACGGCCCAATCGGTTAACTCAGAACCGAAATATTTCGAGCCTTTTGCTCTGTTGTTACGAACAACACGATACACCGGGGTCTTTCGGGGGTCAAGGGTTCAGATATCATCGTCTACCTGCGGTTATGCAGGAACACCGCTCGCCCGTCGCGACGTCCGCAGCGGTGCGTCGTCTAGCCCAGCTCCTTCCGCCCGGTCGAATTGGCAGGGTGTCAGACGAGATTGTGGAGCACCGGCCTAAGTGATGAGCCCGAAAGGTTGAGGTCGAAAGGTACCGCTATCATCTTGTATGAAATGACAGGACGTGACACCTACGTACACCGGTTGCCGAGCGCGGGTGTCCTGTCCGCGCCCGAGCCTATGCAGGAGCCGCCACCAGCACTGCAACATGGCGCCCAAGCCAGTCGGCCGGTCACGATGGCACAGATAGCAAAAGAGAGCGGCCTGTCGACGGCGACGGTGTCCAAGGTCCTCAACGGCAAGCCCGACGTCTCTCCCCGGACGCGCAAGCTGGTCCAAGACGTCCTCTTGAGCTCCGGGTACCGCAAGCGGGGGAGCAGTGATGCGCCGCCCATCATCGACGTCGTATTCAACGACTTCGACAGCCCTTGGGCAATCGAGATTGTCCGCGGAGCTGCTGCGGCCGCTCAGGCACAGGGGCTCACTGTCGCCCTCACGGCCCTGTCGGAGGGAGATGAGCGCCGAGTCTGGTTCAACCACATCACTTCCCGCGGCACGCGAGGGATCATCCTGCTGCTCTCTAAGCTTTCCGAGCGCCAGAGGGGAGAGCTCGCCGTACGAGGTCTGCCGCTCGTCGTGATCGACCCGACTGCGGAGCCCGGTCCGGAGGTGAGCTCGGTCGGTGCCACCAACTGGTCGGGCGGGCTGGCCGCCACCAAGTACTTGGTGGACGTGGGCCACCGGCGGATTGGGATAATTACCGGGCCCCCCGAGCTGCTGTGCAGCCGAGCGCGCCTCGATGGCTACCGCGCCGCCCTCGAGAGGGCAGGACTCTCGGTGAACGACCAGTTCGTGAGACCGGGCGACTTCCGCGTCAAAGCCGGGTATGAGCAGGCGAAGGTGCTTTTCAACCTGAGCGAGCGCCCGACGGCGATCTTTGCGGGGAACGATCTGTCTGCTCTGGGCGTCTTGCGTGCCGCGCGCGAAGCCGGTCTCCGCGTTCCCGAGGATCTGAGCGTCGTCGGTTTCGATGACATCCCCCTCGCCGAGTGGAGCACCCCCCCGCTGACTACGGTGCGCCAACCGCTAGCAGAGATGGCTGCGGTGGCCGTACGCACGTTGCTCGAGGGCGCCGAAGGCGGCGAGTCGCTCAAGCGTCGTGTCGAGCTAGCCACCGACCTGATCGTGCGCGAGAGCACGGCGCCACCCGGAGTGCTGGCATAGGGTCTTCGGGCGTGGGCAAGAGCACAATCGCCTGGCCTCCGACGCACCGAGACCGGTGGCGTCGTCCTTTTTTGTGACAGAGCCCTTCGTGATCGTGGCAACGCGCTGGCGGCGTGGCCCTACACGTCCGCCCGCAACCGATAGGTCCCAGGAACGGGAGCATCGAGGGCCGCCACTCCTGGCTCGTCGGTCGGCGAGAACCTGGCGTCCCCCGGTTGATCCGGAGCGAGCCGGAGCACGGTATGGCAACGTAGCTTCACCACCCGGGCGCTCGGCACGTCGAGGCGGACCTTGGTCACGCGCCCTTCCTTCCATGTCATGCCCACCGACAACCCCCCTCGCGCGCGAAGGCCAGAGGCTTGGCCCTCTGGCCACGCGGTCGGCAAGGCAGGCAACAAGTCGAGGGTGCCCGCATGGCTCTGGAGCAGCATTTCGGCGATGGCGGCCGCAGCCCCGAAATTCCCGTCTATTTGGAACCAACCTGGGGGGTGGAGATCGAAAAGGTTGTTGGATACATGGTCCGTGAGGAACTCCCGCAGGTGCTTCCAGGCCAGGTGCCCCTCAAGCAGCCTCGCCCACAGCGCGACCACCCATGCTCGGCTCCAACCTGTTGCTCCGCCGCCGTTTGCCAGCCGGTGCTCCAGAGAGCGCCGGGCCGCCGCCGCCAATGCAGGGGTCGACCGCGGCGTCACCTCGTCACCCGGGTAAAGGCAGAACAAGTGCGACAGGTGACGGTGCCCCGGCTCTGGTTCGTCGAAGTCCTCCCACCATTCCTGCAAGCGGCCGTCGCTGGCCACTTGAGGCACATGAAGCTTCTCCAGGGCGCTCGCCAGTCTTGCTCTCAGCTCCTGGTCCGTGCCGAGGATCTCCGAAGCGGCAATGCAGTGCCCGAAAAGGTCCATGGTCAACCAAATGTCCAGCGTGGACGCCGCGCTGACGGCGGCTTCTCTGCCGTCGGAGCCCAGGAAAGTATTCTCCGGAGAAGTCGATGGGCAGGTGACCAGTTTCCCGCTGGGTCCCTCGACCAAGTAGTCCAACAAGAACAGGGACGCCTCGCGCATAGCCGGGTAGGCCCGCTCCAAGAATGCGCTGTCCTCGGAGAAGGTGTAATGCTCCCACAGGTGCTGGCACAGCCAGGCGCCGCCCATCTGCCAGTTCACCCAAAACGGGTTTGCCTCCTGGTTGCCGACCGGCCAAGTCGAACGCCAGAGATCCACGTTGTGGTGCGTCGTCCAACCCCCGCACCCATAAAACTCGTGTGCGGTGCTGGCACCGGCTCGTGAAAGGTCGGCCACCAGCCCCATGAGCGGCTCATGGCACTCGGCCAGGTTGGTCGTCTCCGCGTGCCAGTAGTTCATCTCGGTGTTGATGTTCGTCGTCCAGTTGCAGCTCCAGGGCGGGCGCACTTGGTCGTTCCATATGCCCTGCAGGTTGGCTGGCTGGCTGCCCGGTCGTGAGCTCGCCATCAGGAGGTAGCGGCCATAGTGGAACAACAGCGCGAACAGCCCCTCGTCAGCGGCGCCATCTCGCAGCGCCTCAAGCCGCTCGTCGGTCGGCACCTCGCTGGCACCGCCCTGCCCCAGTTGCAGCCAGCACCGATTGAAAACCGTCTGATGCTCTTGCACATGCCGCGCCCGGACGGCCGCGTAGGGTTCAGCGAACAAGGGGCTGAGCACCTCCCGGCAACTGCGCCGGAGCATGTCAGGGTCCTCGACCGGCGGCATGCCGTAGCCTGCGTACCCGGTGGCGGAGGTCACGTACAAAGTGACGGCGTCAGCACCCTCCACCCGGAGAGGCCCGCCGCTTTCTTGCCGCACCACACCGTCCGTAACGCTCAGGACCAGGCCAGCGGCAAAGCGCAAACCGGAGCCGGGATCGTACACAACGGCCGGCTCTTCGGCCCAATAGTGCGGGACGACGTGCACGGGCGCCCTGCCTTCCAACCACGCAATGCCCTCGTCCTCGCGGGACTGCTCGCTCGGATGGGGACTTCCTAGCTCGAGCGTCAGGTTCAGTTTCGCGACCCCCCGCACCCTCAAGTGCGTCACGAAGGCGCGATCAGGGACTGAGACAAACGCTTCCCGCTCGTACAGGCTTTCGCCCATCTCGTAACGGACCGAGGCCACGCCCTCCAGGAGATCTAGCGATCTCTCGTAATTGCGGAGCTCACCCGCACCCTCGACGTCGACGGTGAGCCACCCCAGTGGCTGATACGCCTCGTTGAACGGGCCCTGGAGGCCATGGACAAGAGCGTCGGCCTCAACGTAATCACGCCGTTCGAACACGGCGGCGCGCAGCTCCCTCAGCAGCGCCCCAGAGTTCTGCGCGTGGGCAACCCGGGGACCGCCAGACCAGAGGGTGTCGACGTTGAGGTCGGCTCTTTCCCTGTGGGGCAGGCCCCATAGCATCGCCCCGAGGCTGCCGTTGCCGAGGGGGAGCGCTTCGAACCACTCGTGCGCCGGTTCGCGGTACCAAAGACGGAACTCCCTACCGGAGACCAATCTCGCCCACCTCCTTTACAACCGCCGAACAGTGCGCCCAGGACCGGCCGAGGGGGCCCGCACCTCACCAGCCACGCCTCGACAGTAACCCGGGTCACGGCAGCACCCGTTGCTGACTCTGCGACCCCGATGTAGGCGTGCGACCTGTCGGAGGGACGGCTCCGTACGATGGCGGCCATGACCGAGGATGCCGACGAGCAGCAGCCCCGGCGTCGCTCGTACACGACCGACGCAACCGTCGTTGTTGACCGAACTGCCCTGTTCCGGTGGCGAAGGGCGATCATGGCCGCCTTCGGTCTCGGTGGGGTCACCGTTGCCGCCTGGGGTCCCCGGCTCCCGGCAATCAAAGCGGAACTCGGCGTCGGCATCGCTACGATCGGCCTGCTCCTCGCCGGCGTGACGGTCGGGGCCATCGCCGGGCTTGTCGCCTCGACACCGGTACTCCACTGGCTCGGGAGCCGGCGCGGCGTGACCGCATCGCTCCTGGTCGTCGCCGCGGCAATGGCTGTCATGGCCGTGGCCATAACCCTGCGATCGGTGCCACTGGTCAGCGTTGCCTTCCTGGTCATAGGTTTTGGGATCGGCACCCTCGACGTGCTGATCAACGTGGAGGGGTCGGCGATCGAACAGGCCGCCGGCCGCACGCTCATGCCCCTCATGCACGGGGCGTGGTCGATCGGTGCCGCAGTGGGCTCGGGAATCGGTGCGGCTTGCGCGGCGCTCGCGGTCACCCCCTCGGCGCAGTTCATCGGCGAAGCGGTCGTGATCGGGGTGGTCGCCCTTGCCATGGCCCCCGCCATCCCTATCGGGGACCGCACGCGGGACGCATTGCCCACCGAGACGCGCCTCGCCAAGGTGCGTCAATGGCTGCGCGGCTGGATGGATTGGCGTCTACTGCTGATCGGCGTTGTCATGCTCGGTGTCGAGCTCGGTGAGGGGTCCGCGAACAACTGGCTCACCCTCGCTGTCCGCAACGACCATGGCCAGACCGCCGCCATCGCCGCGCTCTTCTTCACCGCCTTCGCTACCGGCGAAGCTCTTGCTCGAATCTTCGGTGGCCCGGTCGTCGACCGGCTCGGGCGCGTTCACACCATCCGGTACACCACCGCCCTCGGCGTACTGGGCGTGGTGCTCTTTATCCTTGGTGGCAACTTGTGGATCGTCCTCGTCGGTGTCCTGTTCTGGGCGGTCGGGGTCTCAATGGGCTTCCCACTCGGCATGTCCGCTGCCGCAGAGAGCGGGCCGGACCCGGCCGCACGCGTCAGTGTCGTTGCCTCCATCGGCTACTTCGCCAACCTCGCCGGGCCACCAGCCATCGGCGTACTCGCCGAAGCCGCCGGTCTCCTCAACGCCCTGTGGCTCGTCGTCGCGCTCTTCCTGGCCGCGTTCGCCGTCGCCGGCTCACTCCGGCCGCCCGCGGCACCTTCCGGCATCTCGGAGTAGAGACGAATGGTGTCTTACCAGGCCTGACTGCGAGACGGACCGGCTGCTCGTTCAGGTGCGCTCGTTCAGGCGGGGGAACAGCCGTTGGGCGTTGCGGGTGGTCAGGGCCCGCCAGGTGTCCCCGTCCGGCTGAGGGGCAGCATCGATCGAGTTGACCTGGGCGGTGACGCCAGGGGCGGGGGTCCAGCAGTAGTCGCTGCCGTAGACCAGGCGCCGGCTGCCGAAGGCGGCGGTCAGGGCGGGGATCTGATAGGGGAAGGGGGTGCCGGCTATGTCGAACCACAGTCGGCCGACCTGTTCGGGGACCGGGCCCACTGGATCTTCGTTGTCCGCGCTCTTGAGGCCGCCGATACGGAACAGTTCCATCCGCTGGGTGAGCAGGGGAAGCGCTCCGCCGCCGTGGGTGAAGATCCACGGGACGTTCGGGTACTGCTGGAGGCGCCCGCTGAAGACCAGGTCCGAGACGGTGCGGGTGGTATCGAAGATGAACTCCAACATCGGCCGCGGGAAGCCCAGCGACACCGTCTCGTAATTGGGCGGCGACGTGGGATGGACGAAGACCGGAGTGCGTCGCCGGTCCAGTTCGGCCAGCAGCGGCTTGTGGCGCGAGTCGCTGAGATAGATGCCGCCGGTGTTGGTCTCGATGGTCACTCCATCACTGCCGAGCTGGCTGGTGGCGTACTCCAGTTCGTTCAGGGCCGCGTCGACCTCCGGCAGGGGCAGGGAGGCGAAGTGTCCGAACCGGGCGGGGTGGTCCCGGCGGATCTCGGCTCCGGCGTCGTTGACGTGCCGGGCCAGCGCGCTGGCATCAGCCGCGTTCCCGAAGGAGACACCGGGTGAGGAGATCGACAGGATCGAGGTCGCGATGCCCGACTGGTCCATCAGGTCCAGGTGCTGCGCGACGTCCCAGGCGGGCCAGCCGGGCATGCCGTCGGGGTGCGTGATCCCGGCGTCCTTGGCCGCTTGGACGTACCGCTCGGTGAGGAAGTGGGAGTGCACGTCCACCAGAGCTGTGCGTGCCGCGGGGGAACTGGTCATCGCTAAAACCTTTCAAGGTCGTGGTGCAGGGGTTGAGTTGGCGCAAGCGGGCGCGCACCCCACGCTCACGACGCCACCTCTGGGATTTAGAGCGCGCCGCCAGGTGCCTCTACGTAGGTCCTGGCTTTCTCCTTCTCCTTGCCGGTGGTTCAACGACGTTGAAATTCGTCGCGTCAGTAGGACTTCGATCATGGTCTTTCTTCCTGAGGCCGGCACCGTCGCCCTGCTCGCGCTGTTCTCGCGGGTTACCCGACTCCATGGACAAGCGGTGGAGAGCCAGCAACTCGATGCCGAGTGCCTCTAACTCGGCCAGCACTCCGTGCAAGGCGGCCTGATCTGGGAGCGCACCCCTCAGAAGGGTGTCCCCGCCACACGTCTCCGGCTCAAGCTCGGGGAAGGCCTGCAGCAACAAGTCCCCTAAGTGGCCGCGAACGAGAAACTCGTAGCCAATCGGCCGGTTCGGGTCGTGCAACTCGCCTGTCATGTGCTCTGATCGTCCCCGATTAGCGGTGAGCCGGCATCACCTGAAACGGGTGATCGCCAGTTCGACGTCAGCCATCGACTCTTCCAGCTGAGGAAGATGTCGGCTATTGCCCGACCGCAGGCGCGCTCGAGAGGCACGGCTTTCATGTCGCTGTCCTCCAAAAGCGAGGTTCTAGCGTTAGGCCAGACCAAAGCCATTTGGCTCAGCTTGCGTTCAAGAGTTCGTAGTGCTCCCAGGTAAGCCGGGCGAGTTCGACTCGGGAACTGACTCCGAGCTTGCGGTAGAGACTTCGAAGGTGGGAGTCGACGGTGTGGCGGGATCTGAGTATCCGCTTTGCTGTCTGCTTGTTGGTCAGGCCCTGAGCCACGAGGTCGGCGACGGTGCGCTCGGCGTCGGTCAGTTCGGTCCACCCCGTCAGCAGGTAAGGGTCCAGCGGCACCGCGGCCCCCTCGTCCTTCTGTCCCGGCGTCGTCCGGTCACCTGTCCGGTGCCGCTTGCGGTCGTCCAAGGACAGGTGGAGCACCGCGCCGACCAGGTAGCCCTCATGTGCTACCGGCTCGCAGCGGGCGGCAACTCCTACGCCATTGCTCAAAATGATCTTGGCAGGTGAAGCCGAAGCACGGTTCATGAAGCCCCGCGCCCAGTCCCACAGAATGCGCCGGTCCCGCGATTGAAGCAGCTCGGACGCGCTCACATTCGCCATCATGGTGCGGTCGGTCAGGGCTACCAGCGGCCCCTTCACCCGGTTTCTGGCTCGGAGGAAGGCTTCCAGGACCAACCGGTCCGTCTCTGAGGGCTGCACGGACCCAAGGTCTTCTTTCGAGCGAGCCAGGTGGCCCGTCGTCTTGGCAAAATCTCGCCTGGCGTCGCCTAGTCCGGCGACCGTCTCATCGAGCCTTTCTGGCGTACTGGTGTCTCTTAACATCAGCTTGCTCCTCGTGGTCATCCAATTTCGCTCTGGTCGAGTGATGGCTGCTAGGTCCGACCCCGCGGCTTGCCACCGTGGGCATATCCCACGTTTACGCCGGGACAGGGTGAACACTCATCACCGCAACCAGGTGACTTTCTTGATCCACTCCTGTTGGAACGCGATCACCCGATGAGGGTGATAGCCCCCTGGCCGCTTCGGCGACCGGCGCCTCCGCGCAGGCGCACCCGCTCAGTGCCGAACCGCGGAAGGCGCGAGCAGGCCGAGGGCGCGGGCCTGCTCAACGGCTTCCGTCCGGGAGTGCGCGCCGAGCTTGTCATAGATGTGGGTCAGGTGCGTGTGCACCGTGTTCGCCGACAAGTAGAGCTCCCGCGCGATCTCAGGCCCGGAAAGATTGGTCGGCAGGTAGCGCAGGACACGCATCTCGCCTTCTGAGAGCGGCTCCTGCAGGCTTCGCGGATGGCCGGGCGGCGGGGCGGGAATGCTTGTCCCGGCGAGCTTGGCCAGGATCTCGGAGACCAGGGCGGCGTGCGTAGTGGCGTGCCGGGCATGGCGCTCGAGCAGCCCGGGCGTGGGGTGAACCAGGAACCAGATCAGGGCGCGGTCGGTTTCGGCGATATCGAGAGCGCGCTCCAGGGCTCGCTCGGCGGCTCCCGTGTCGCCGAGGGCGTCGCGGGCGATCGCCTCCAGTAGCAGAGCCACCGTCACCCAACGCGGATCGGCCCCGACAGAGACGTCGATGACGGGCGCGAGCGCAACTGTCGCCGTCTGTGGGTCGTGCTGGGCGAGGCGCAGCACCGCCAGGGCGGCGCGCATCTCCGCGCTTTCACGCTCCAGCTCATCCAACCCGGCCAGCGCGGCTTCGACGCGAGCGGTCTGGCCCAGCCGCACGAGGGCAAACAGCGTGTGCGCCCGCACCCGCATGGCAAGGGTGTGAGGCGTGACGAGCGTGGCGGCCAACCGCTCGGCAGTCTGGAAGGCGTCCAGTGCTTTCTCGTTACGGCCGCGGGCGAGGCCGAGCAGGCCGAGCGCATAGTAGAGGTAGGTACCGGCGGCAGGTTCGGCCTCGGTCCGCAGGGTCTGCTGGGCGCGCTCGAGCAACGGCTCTGTCTCGTCCAGCCGCCCCGCGCCGCCCGTCATGGCGCCGAGTATCACGTACGCGACGCTGGCGGCCTGGTCTTCCTCCCAGCCGTGCCGGCGCGCTAGCTCGATCGCCTGCCTGCTCCGCTCCGCTCCGGCCGGAACGGAGCGGAGGCCCGCGGCTAGTGCCCCATGCGCCAGGCCGAGGAGCTCGAGATAGGGCCGCCCGGTCCGGCGGGCCAAAGCTACGCCCTGCTCCAGGTGCCGGTCCGCCTCCTCCAAGCGCCCGGCATAGACCTCGGCGATGCCGAGGGTGACCACTGCTAGCGTCCGGAGGTCCTCGCCCAGCCCAAGCTGCGCGGTGTCCGATGCCTGAGCCGAGGCGAGCAGCCGGTCTGCCTCCTCGGCCACAGCCGACAGGTCGCCGCGCCGGCGGGCCAGCCAGAGCCGCGCGATGGCGAGGAGGATGTTTAGGCGCCCTCGCCGCTCCGCAGGCACTGGCACCGGCCCCTCGCCCGCTTCTAGTCCCCGCGCTGCCTGCGCCAGATAACGCTCGGCCTCCTCCAGCGACCCCCAGAACAGTTCGCCGACCGCCCTCAGGGCGGTGAGCTCGGCATCGGCGGCGAGGCGGCCGGGCGGGAACCCAGCCACGAGCTCCTGCACCGTGGCGATCTGTCCCCCGAGGTACAAGCTGGCCCAGTGCTCGGAGAGCAGGCTAGCCGCCAGGCTCCAGTCCTCTCCCGCTTGAGCGTGGCGCACCGCCTCGACCGGGTAACCGTGCTCGGCATACCACCCGGCGGCGGCACGGTGCAGTGCCGGGAGCTCGCCGGGCTCCATGCGGCGCAGCTCGAGCTGCAACAGCTCCGCGAACAGCGCGTGGTAGCGGAACCAGGTCCGCTGCGAGTCGAGGGACACCACGAAGGCGTTCGCATCTACGAGCCCGTGCAGGATCGTCTCCGAACCGGGCTTCCCGGTAAGCAGGTCGGCGAGGGCACCGTTCACTCTCTCGAGCATCGACGTACGCAACAGCAAACGCCTGATCGGCTCCGGCTGGCGATCCAGCACCTCAGCGAGCAGGTACTCGGCCACGGTGCGCTCGCTGCCGGAGAACTCGGCTACAAAGCGGTCGGGGTCGGGGTGCGCCGCGAGCGACAGCGCCGCGAGACGCAGCCCCGCGGCCCAGCCCTCGGTCCGAGCGTGCAGTGAGGCGAGGGCAGCGTCGGAGACCTGGACTCCGGCCGCCTCGAACAAACTGCGCGCCTCGTCGAGGCTGAAAACAAGGTCCGCCTCCCGGATCTCGGTCAGTTCGCCTTCTAGTCGCATGCGGTGCAGTCCGATCCGTACGTCGTGGCGGGTGGCGAGCACCAGCCGAAGGTGCTCCGGGGCCCGCATCACGAACAGCTCCAGCTGGCGGAGGGCCTCCGCCGAGCGCAGCTCATGGAGGTCGTCGATCACGAGCCAGAGCTCGTCCTCGAGCGAGCTCAAGTCCTCGAGCAGGTGTTCGAGGATCTCCCAAGCCGGAAGATCGGGAGCTGCGGTCACTTCTCGCACGAGCGCGGAACCGGGCGCGGTCGATCGCAACGCATCGACCAGTGCGACCCAGAGCGGCTGGTGATCGCGCTCCGCGCCCTGCACCGCGACCCATGCGGCATGATCCTCCAAGCGCGCCCAGTGCAGCCACGAGCGCAATAGGACCGTCTTCCCGCTGCCCGCCGGTGCCGAGACAAGGACGACGCGGCGGGAGGCACCGAGCCGCTCGAAGAGCTGCGAACGCGGCACTATCCGGTGACCGACTGACGACGCGGCAGCCGTCCCAGATGGCTCGTGAGCAAACATCTCGTGCCATCCTTCCACGACGCTTGCTTCTGTCGCAGCCGTCATAAGCGGCAAACTAAGGGGGGAGGTCGCGATGGCGAAGGGAACTACGAGGCTCGCTGTGCTCGGACTCGGCACGATGGGCCAGGGGATGGCGGGCTCCGCCCTGCGTGCGGGTATCCCGACTGTTGTGTGGAACCGTGATCCCGGTGTGGCTCGCGCCTTCGCCGACCGTGGAGCCGAGGTCGCCCTCACGGCGTCTGACGCCGTCCGTGGCGTCGACGTCGCCATCACCATGGTCACCGACGGCAAGGCGGTCATGTCGATTGCTGTCGATCTCGGCATGTTGGAGGTTCTGCCGGCCGGTGCCGTGTGGGCCCAGATGAGCACGATCGGGATCAAGGCGACCGATCAGATCGCCTCGATGGTCGCCGAACGGCGCCCCGACGTCTCCTTCCTCGACGCGCCCGTGTCGGGCAGCAAGGTTCCTGCCGAACAAGGAAGGCTCACTATCTTCGCCTCCGGACCCGAAAAGACTCGTGGCAAGGTCGCGCCGGTCTTCGACGCGATCGGGCAACGGACGGTGTGGCTCGGACCGGTCGGCACCGGTTCGCGGATCAAGCTCGTGAACAACACATTGCTCGCCTTCAGCGCCGAAGGGGTGGCGAACTCGCTCGCCCTGGCGCGCCGCCTCGGACTCGAAACGCAGTGTGTGCTCGACGCCTTCGAGGGAGGGCCACTCATGTCGCCCTGGGAGGCCGGGAAGTTCAGGCGCATCGAAGCCGGGGACTATTCACCCGAGTTCCCCCTCGAGCTCGCGCTAAAGGACGTTCACTTGGCCTTGGCGCACGGCGGCCCCGAACGCTTCGCGGTGCTCGCTTCACTCGCCCACGAGTGGGAGCAGATCGTGGAACGGGGCCTCGGCGACGAGGACGTCTCGGTCGTCACTCGCGTCCTCGAGAGCTGAGACCTGGTCGCAACCGGACCCAGCGGGTCAGTACCCCCGGCGCGGAATCTGGTAGTGACTACTGAAGACTGGTTCGAGTCGTGCATGGTCCACTGTGGTTCTTACCAGCTACAGAAAGGGACCTCTCATGAAGAAAACCGACAGCGATCTCGAGTCCGACGTCAGGGACGAGCTCGACTGGGACCCCGTTCTCGATAACAGCAAGATCACCGTCAAGGCGAACGACGGAAAAGTGACCCTAAGCGGCACGGTGACCACCTACCACCAGACAGTCCTGGCCCGAGAGGACGCCTGGAGCGTCGACGGTGTCCGCAGCGTCGATAACGAGCTTCAGATCGACCCTGACAGCGGGATCCTTGCCGACGCCGCCATCGCCATTGCCTGTGCCTCTGCCCTCGATGTCGACAGCCTCATCCCCTATGGGGCGGTCACAGCAGACGTGAGCAACGGCTGGGTGACTCTGACCGGCGAGGTCCGCTACTACTACCAGCGGAAGGAAGCCGAGTCCGCCGTCAACCGGGTCAACGGAGTCCGTGGCGTCACCAACAAGGTGGAGATAACGACCGATCCGATTCCGAACGACGTGGCCGACCGTATCGCCAGGGCCTTCCGTCGCGACGCGATCATCGACGATTCCTTGATCACGGTCACGAACAGCGGACACACGGTTTTTCTGGATGGGACGACCGGGTCCAGGTACGCGATGGACGAGGCTGTTGACACGGCCTGGCAGGCACCAGGAGTCACTGACGTCGTCAACCGGCTCGTCGTTGTTCCCTAGGTCAACCGACCGAGCTCCGAGAGCGGACCTCTCGGGGGGAGGACATCCACCCAACTCGAAGGACATGAGCAGCGCGCAGGCGTGCAGCTGACGAGTCTGTGGTTGACTGCCACGCCCGGGCAGCCGTTCCGGGCTTCCTTGCGACAGGACCAGCCGCGTCCTAGGTTGCACCCGTGCACAGCGTGGACCAGACCACCGAGCAGATGATCAGGTCCGTGCTCGCCTATGCGGAGAATCGGCTCAGGCTCGACCCGGTCCCACTCGACCGGGGCTCGCAGGATCCTGCTGAACTCGATGCAGCCATGAAGGGACTGTTGGGCGACGAGCCGCACGACCCGGATCAAGTCCTCGGCGTCTACACCTCGGTGATGGCTCCGGCGGTGATATCGACGGACAGCCCGCGCTTTCTCGGCTTCATCCCAGCCGCCCCGACGAAGGCGTCTCTCCTGTTCGACATGCTGATCTCATGCGCCTCGATCCAGGGCACCTCCTGGCTGGAGGCCGCGGGCGTGATCCACGCGGAGAACCAGGCACTGCGCTTGATCGCCGACCGGGCCGGTCTGCCCGAGTCGGCGGGCGGGTGCTTTGTCTCCGGCGGTTCGGCCGCCAACTTGTCGGCCCTGATCGTTGCCCGAGAGGCAGCCAAGCGCAAGGCCGGGAGCTCCCCGAACTCTGCCGGCCGCCGGTGGCGGGCCGCGGTTGGCACGGACGCTCACTCGTCTATCGCCAGCACGCTGCGAATCCTCGAGATGGACCCGTTGACGGTACCCGCCGACGACCACCGGGTCACGGGGGAGGCGCTCCGGGCGGCGATCGAGGCCGACGGCGACCCGTCGTCGATCGCCGCAGTGATCGCCACCGCTGGCACGACCAACGCGGGCATCGTTGACGACCTCGCCGGCCTGGGCGAGCTCGCCGCCGACATCGGCGCCTGGTTCCACGTGGACGGCGCCTACGGCGGGGCGGGGCTGTTCGCGCCCAGCGTCCGGGACAAGTACGACGGCATCGAGCACGCCGACTCGTTCGTCGTCGACCCGCACAAGTGGCTGTTCGCTCCGTTCGACTGTGCCGCGCTCATCTACCGCGAGCCCGCTCTCGCCCGATCGGTGCACAGACAGGACGCCTCCTACCTCGACGTGATGCACAGCAAGTCGGCCGAGTGGAACCCGGCCGACTACGCCTACCACCTCACCAGGCGCGCTCGCGGACTGCCGCTGTGGTTCTCGCTCTCGGTGCACGGCGTGCGCGCTTACACAGAGGCCATCGAGTCCGCCATCGCTCTTGCCCGCGAGACCGCCGCCGAGATCCGGACGCGGGACTACCTGGAGCTGATCCGCGAACCCGAACTGAGCGTCGTGCTCTTCCGGCGCCGGGGTTGGGGACCTGAGAGGTACACGGACTGGTCCGACCGACTCCTCAGCGACCAGGTGGCCTTCATTCCACCGACGGCCTGGGAGGGCGAGACGGTTGCCAGGTTTGCCTTCCTGCACCCGCACACCCCCATGGACCTCGTAAGGGAGATCCTCGACCGAATGGAGTGACTGCCACCGCGGTCGGCGAGCTGGGCAGGGCTCGCCCGGACCGCAGGGCGATGATGATCTCGAGCTCAGCTCGTCGCGTGCAGGAGCAGGTTCGGGTCGGGCGGCCCGCTCGCGGTCACCCCCGTCGGGCAGTCGAAGGAAACGGAGCCATTGACCGCCCAGTCGGGCTTGTTCGGGTTCTTCGTCGGAAGGAAGGACCTGAACTCCAACTCGTTGGCGTACCAGTAGAACGGCGGGCTCATGTCGCCGATGCCTTTCGGGAAGAACGCCGATATCTCGTCGCGGGCCGGGTTGATGAACACGTTGCCGTCCACCTGAGCAAGGCTTGAGCCCAAGGCGGTCGTGATCGTCCAGCCGGAGGGCTCCCAACCGGCACCCCTGTCCTCGACGTTCAGCGTCTGGCCGGCCGCGGGGTCAGCCGCGTCGTGGCGATGGCGGTACACGAACACCCGCCAGGAGATGAGCACACCCTCCGGCGCGACGACCAATGGCCGATGGAACAAGAACGAGACGCCGAGCCCGCCGTCGTGCGGAGACAGCGTCACCGCCACGAGCAAGGGCACCGAACTCAGATGCGGCGTGCCCAGGACCGTGGCCTGGCGTTGGGGGTTGGTGCAGGAAGGCGCCGGCTGCAAAGCGACGTGTCGGGCGGCACGCGCCACGTCGGTCGCAGCGTTGGCCGTGGAGGCGCCCAAGGTGGCGCACGCTCCGACGAAACAGGTGACAAGGACCAGTACCAGCGGCCCACGACGACTCCGAGTCCTGCCCCGAGCAGTCACAGCACCCCCCCGGTTGCGTCGGGTTCTCACCCGAAGCAGAAAAGGCTATCCGGTTCCGGTCGGGATCGCCACGAAATGGTCCTTCTCGACCTCGACGAGGGGCGCAATCTCCTCGTGGGTCCGCAGGTAGGTGTCGGTACGGTCCGCGCCCTCGGCTGCCTCGCGCTCGGCCGCGGCTTGCTGGGCTCGACGCCCCTTCCGAGAGTGCAGGCCCGCGAGCGGGTGCAGGCTGCTTCTCGAGTAGCGGCCGGGGCGCCCGCGGCGCTGGTCCTGCAAGATGACACCCGTGGCGTCCAGGTCGTGCTCCGGCCCGGCCTCCCACTTCTTGTGGAGCTGAGGCACGGCAGTCAGCAGCATCCTCGTGTACTCGTGCTGGGGGTTGTCGAACACCTTCTGGGTCGCGCCCATCTCGACCACCGCTCCACGGCGCAGGATGATCGTGCGCTCGCTGATGTAGTTGCCGAGGGAGAGATCGTGGGTGATGAACAGCACACCGAGACCGCGGGCCTTCAGGTTCGACAAGAGGTTGAGCACGTCCACCCGGGTCGACGCATCAATCATGCTTATGATCTCGTCCGCGACGAGGATCTTGATCTCGAGGAGCAGTGCCCGTGCGATGAGGATTCGCTGCAGCTGCCCACCCGAGAGCTGATGGGTGAATTTGTTGAGTACGTCCCCGGGGTTGAGACCAACAGACTTGAGTGCCGTCTCCACTCGCTCGTGCCACTCGTCGCTGCCCACGCTGGGGAAGTACGAATGCTTGATCGTCGCGAAAACGCGGTCAGCTCGGTACACGGGGTTGTACGAGCTGAACGGGTCCTGGAACACGCCCTGGACGTGACGGTAGTACTCCCGGAGCCGTTTGCCCTTCAGGCCGGCGATGTCCGTGCCCTCGAAGGTGATCGTGCCCGAGGTGACGGGCGTGAGCCGCAGGATCATCTTCCCGAGCGTCGACTTGCCACTGCCGCTCTCGCCGATGAGGGAGGTCACCTCGCCGGGAAGGATCTCGAAACTTGCCCCGCGCACTGCCGGCACCGACCCGCCGCCGAAGGTTCCTGTCTTGAAGACCTTGGTGACATTGTCTATTTTCAGCACGGCTCATCACCTCCCGCCGGCGAGGCTCCGCCCGAGTGGAGCCAGCACGCCACCGAGTGACCGGGCGTGACCTCCACGAAGGGCGGCGGGTTCGCGCAGCGGTCGAAGGCGAACGGGCAGCGGTCGCGGAACCTGCAGCCGGCCGGGGGGTTGAGGAGCGGGGGAGGACGGCCCGGGATGCCGACGAGCGTGTGCTCGTCGTGGCGCATCCCGACGTCGGGGAGCGAGGAGATGAGCGCCTGGGTGTAAGGGTGCAGCGGATTGTTGATGACCACGTCCGCCTTCGCCTTCTCGGCGAGCTTGCCCGCGTACATGACGAGGATCGTGTCGGCGACCTGGGCCAGGATCGACAGGTCGTGAGTGATCACCATCGTGGTCCTCACGAAGTTCCGGTCGCGGAACTCGAGCAGCATCTCGCCGACGGCGCGCTGGGTGGAGACGTCGAGGGCGGAAGTGATCTCGTCGGCGATGAGCAACGACGGGTTGAGAAGGGTCGAGATCACCATCACGACGCGCTGTTTCATCCCGCCTGAGAGCTCGATCGGGTACCGCTTGAGGATGTCCGCGTCGAGCCCGACCAGCTTGACGCGACGTTCCAGCTCGGGAAGGGCGGACTTGTAGTCGAAGCCCCTCGACTTCAGCAGCTCGGCCACCATCCGGCCGACCCGCCGCGTGGGGTTGAGGGCGCTCATGGCGTACTGGGGGACGATCGAGACCTCCTTGAAGCGGAAATCGCGCATCGCCCGCTCGTTCGATATCGGAAGTTCCTTGCCGTCCAGCTCGACGCGCCCGCCGAGCTGGCGCATGCGCACGTCCATGCGGACGAGACTGTTGCCGAGCGTCGACTTGCCGCAGCCGGACTCACCGGCGAGCCCCATGATCTCCCCGTCTTCGATGCCGAAGGTGACGTCGTCCACTGCTTTCACATCGCCGCGCAGCGTCCGGTAACAGACCTGCAGATGGTCCACCGTGAGCCCCATCGTGCTAGAGCTCCCGCAGCTTGGGGTTGAACACCTCGTCGAGGCCGACGTTGGCCAGGTAAAGGCCGCCGACGATGCAGGTGATGGCGGCGCCCGGCGGGACGAACCACCACCACAGGTGCAGCTGCAGCGAGTTCCAGTCGCTCGCCTGCTGCATCATGATGCCGAGAGACATGCCGTTGGACGGGCCGAGGCCGAGGTAGTCCAAGCTCGCCGCGGTGAGGATCGCCCCTCCGAAGGAGAGGATGAACACGAGCAAGAGGTAGGAGCTCATGTTGGGTGCGATCTCTCGCATGATGATCTGGCGGCTCTTCTCGCCCGACAGGCGGGCGAGGCCGACGAAGTCCCGCGAGACCAGCGAGAAGGTCTGCGCCCGGATGGCGCGCATGGACCAGGTCCACGTCGTGCAGGCGATCAGGATCGCTTCGACGAGGGAGCTCGTGTGGTGCAGGAAGCCCGCCACGAGGATCAGCAGCACGAGGACTGGCATCGTGAGAAATATGTTGCAGAGCACGTTGAGAGCCTCGTCGATCAGCCCCCCCATGTAGCCGGAGATGAAGCCCAGGGTCATGCCGATCAGGGTCGCACCGCAACCGCCGAGGAGCCCGACGAGCAGGCTCTCCCTGAGCCCGGAGACGAACTCGGAGAAGACGTCCTGGCCGAAGTAGTTAGTGCCGAACCAGAACGAGCTCGACGGGGGACGGAACGGTACGTAGTAGTTGAGCATCGGGTGTTGGACGAACAGGGGGCCGAAGACCGCGAAGAGCACGAAGAGTACGACGATGCTCAAGCCGAGGAGGAGTTTCTTGTTGCGCACGGCGAAGTAGAGGAACTCGAAACGCCTGGGCTTTGCCGACCCGGCATCGGTGGCCGCGGGGCGGTCCTCCTCCCATGCGACGAGCTCGTCCGGTCTGAGAGCCGTCATGTCGGCCTCCTTCGCGCGCCGTTGTAGCTAGGCACCGCTGATCCCGACGCGGGTGCGGGGGTCGACGATCACATAGGCGATGTCGATCAGGAAGTTGGCGATGAGAACGCCGGCGATGATGAACAAGAAGATGCCTTGCAAGAGGAAGTAGTCGTCGTTGCCGACGGCCTGGAAGACGAGCCAGCCGAGACCGGGGTAGGCGAAGGTGACCTCGGTGACCACGGCTCCGCCCACGATCACGCCGAGCTGCAGGGCGAGGCCGGTCAGCTGGGGCAGAACGGCGTTGCGGTAGGCGTACCTGCGCACGAGCCTGGTGGGCGCGCCGAGCGCCTCCAGGTAGTGGCTGTAGTCAGACTCGAGCTCGTAGATGATGAGGTTCCTCATCCCGATCGCCCAGCCGCCGAAGGCGACGAGGAACAAGGTGAGGAAAGGCAGGACCCAGTGTGTGATGAGGCTCCAGACGAAGGTCCATGTCCAGCTCGGGAGAAGGCCGTAGGAAAAGCCGCCCGAGATGGGGAAGAAGTGGCCGATCCCGCCCGCCGCCAGCAGGAAGGCGAGCAGCAGGGCCAGCCACGGGTAGGCGGTCGCCGTGAGGAGGTAGCCGACCGGGAGCACGGTGTTGTCGAGCAGCTTGCGGCGCGCCGCCATGGCGCCGACCCTGTTGCCCGCGAAGTAGGCCAGCAGGATGGCGGGGATGAGCAGTGCCAGGGTGAACAGCACGTAGTCGGCGATGACCGATGTCACGGGCTTCGGGAACTGGTAGATGGAGATCCCCAGGTTCCCATGAAACAGGGCCGTCCAGAAGGTGAGGTACTGCTTCCACCAGGGCCGGTTGAATCCGAAGGCGTTCATGTACACCTTGTAGGTGGCACTGTAAGTGCCCGGCTGCAGACTCATCTTCGACAGCAGGATCGAGATCGGGTTCCCTGAGACGAGCCTCGGCAGGATCCAGTCGATCGTGGCCGCCACAAAAAAAGTGAGTATGTAGATGATGAGTTTCCTCATCAGGTACCGCCGCACGGCTCTCCTCGTGAATCTACTGCCCATCGCGACCGGCCACCCCGCCCCTGCCCTTCGCAGGAGGCGAGGTGGCCGGTTTCACGACAGGCTAGCTGGTGACTTCTACTTCTACTTGGTCGTGGTTGGCTCTACCTGAGCCAGCGCGAGGACAGTGGTCATGTTGCCGAGCCAGCCACCCCACATAACGGGGGTGTACTGGTCATTCGGACTGGTGGAAGACGGGTAGTCGTGCCAGGTCGTGGTGTTGAACTGCGCCCACGCCCCGTTGTACCAAAGCGGGATCTCCGGCAGGTTCTGCAGGAAGATCTGCTCGAGCTGGGTGTAGAGGGCCTGGATGGCGGCGGTGTTCGTCGGGGGGATCGTGCCGATCTTCTGGACGAGCGCCCACGCTGCTGGGTCGTTGAAACGCTCCCAGTTGAGCTGCGCAGTCTGCTGCTTCAGGATCGGCAGCTGGAACACGCGGTCGAAGTACGACCAGGGAGTGGCCGCTGCCGTAGCGTTGTTGTCGAGCGCCAGGTCGTAGGTTCCGTCGGTCAGGTTCGCGTTGCGCGCCGCGTCCTGGGGGAAGTACGCCACGGCGTTGATGCCGACGGCCTTCAGCTCTTGGACGATGAGGTCAGTGGCTGAGTTCCAGTCCGTCCAACCGTCCGGGTCCTGGATCGTAACGGCCGTGCCCTTGTAGCCGGACGCCGCCAAGAACGCCTTCGCCTTCGCCGGGTTGTAGCCGAACTCGAGCGGCTTCACGCTGGCGGGGATGAACGGGTCGAGGTTGGGCAGCAATCCGACCGGGTTCGCCGGGTCCACGATGTTGTCGTAGATCACGGACGCGATCTGGGCCGGGTTGATGGCGTAGGCCAGTGCCTTGCGGAAGTTCAGGTTGCTCATCGGGAACTTGGTCGTGTTGGGCTCCAGCCAGACGGTGTTGGCCGACATCATGTAGGGCGCCGTCGGGTAGTAGGTGAGGAGGCCATCACCGCCCGTTCCATTGAGCGTTCCTGTGGAAGCCGGTGAACTGACCAGCGACGAGATGCCCGCCAGGAAGTTGTTGCTCCAGTCAAGGTTGTCCTCGAGCAGCTGGCCGAGTTCGACTGGGTTGGCCGCGTTAACGATGTCAACGAGGTACTTGAAGTGGAACTTCAAGCCAAGGTCCTTGGTCGCCCACCAGTTGGGGTTGTCAGTGTAGACGACCTCTTGGTCGTTGGCCGCGTAGAGCAGCATCGGACCGGAACCGATCGGGTGGGCGTTGGCACCTGTCACCTGATCGGCTGCCGACAACTTCGACCAGACCGACTGGTTGACGATCGGGTTGTGCCAGAGGAAGTTCTGCCACTGGGTGTACTCCGGGGTGGAGAACGTGACCACTGCCGTCTGGGCATTGGGGCACGTGACGTTGCCCAGGCCCGCGCCGAGGTTGGAGTACGGCACAGCCGGGTTCGTCTTGGCAAGCATGATCGTGTAGGCGACGTCGGCGCAGGTCAACGGTTTCCCGTTGCTCCATGTGAGGTCGTTGCGCAACACGATCGTGTACGTGCTCGAGTTCGTCCACGTACCGCTCCTCGCCAACCACGGGATGTACGCGTTCGTCACCGGGTTGTACAGGAACAACGTCTCGTAGAGCAGCCCCTGTGTCCCGGTCGCAAAGTTACCCTCGTTCATCGGGTTCCAGTTGACCGGCGCGCTATAGGCGGTGCCGCTCGTGTACAGGGTCTCGTTGCGGGGCAGAGAGGTGATCGAGACCCTCGGGGCTACCTGCTTCGCCTGATTCGTCGCTGCGCCAGAGGCGCCGATTGTGAGCAATGGCGCGATCAGCGCGGCCGCCGCGAAGGCGGTCACGAGCCCGATTGCCATCTTTCTCTTGTGGATTGACATGACTCCAGTTCTCTCCTGTCTTGAGTGCTCGCAGCCACGCTGCTGCGCGCTGTGATGACGTGGTGCCGCCCCCGCCTGACCGTTCGAGTCCCGACCGGTCCTGCACGGGCTGACTCAGAATCCGCCCTCCTTCTTCTCCTCCTCTTCTCTCGTGTTCTTCCCTGAATCCCCTGCCAGTCCGGGCCGGCCGGCCGGCCCGCCTGTGCTGGAGCCCTCGCAACGCACCGCCGAGACGCCGAATGGCTCGAGCGTCGACCACGCTCCCGGCGGCGGCAGCCGCAGCGAGCCGGTCACGATGGGCTCGACGACGACGGCGTCGCTCGAGCAGTTGACGAAGACGGCGATCTCAACGGTCCCGGCGCGGATGGCGCCCACGAGCACGCGCGGGTCGTCCACGCGCACCGGCCTTGCGACACCGGCCGCCGAGGCCAGAGCTGAGTACAACCGCCAGCAGTCCTCCGGGTTCGCCGAAGCTCGACGGGCGGCCATGTGCTCGATCGGGTAGGTGCAGAGCACGGTCGAGCCGGCGCCGATAGAGTGCCGCAGCAGCGCCGGGCGCCCGGCGCCGTCGACGGCGAGCACCTTGGCGTCTGTCGTTTCCACGGGCAGGTAGCACCGGGCGCTCGGGCTCCCGGCGACCTTGAAGGACAGCACCGCGCCGGGGACGAGCTCGCCCAGGTCCTCGAGGAGCTCGAAGGTGACCACGTCCTCGGCGATAGGGTCCACGAGGCCGTAACGCAGCAGGTGGCGCACGCCGAAGAGCTCCTCGAGCCGCGAGATCCACGGACCCCGTTGTCTGTCCGTGCTCCCCGCGAAGTACGACACGTAGACGGTGGCACCACCCTCCGCCAGGGTGTAGAGCCGCTCCGAGCCCGGTCCGGTGATGAACTTGGCGCTCGGGAGCAGATAGAGGCTGGCACCCGCCGGCAGCCCGTCGCGCTCTCGCAGCAGCGAGACCGGCAGGTCCGCCTCCCTCGCCGCGACGTAGCACTGCAGCAGGTTGTCGCGGATGTCGTCGCGGAATTCCTGGACGGTAAAGGGGAGCACCCGCTCGAAGTGCTCGGGCACGACGATGGCCGCGTCGCCGGCGACCCTCTCCCACCCGTCGGGCGCGAGCTCACCAAGCGTGTCGGCGAAGCGCTTCACCTCGAGAAGCTGGGGCTTCGGGCTGCCCTTGGCGTCGGTGAGCCCGAAGTGGACCTCGTGGGGATGGTGGCGGTAGGGATCCTCGTCGCGCAGGTCGTCGTAGTCGCAGTTGTTCCAGGCGATCCATCCTCGACAGCCCGCGAGCAGGGTCGTGTAGAGAACCTGGCGGTAGTAGTCGGCGGCGTTGTCTCCCGAGGCGAAATCCGAGCTCACGCCGAACTCCTCGAGGACGACGGGCTTGCCGAAAGAGCCCGAGAGCTCGCAGGCGAACGCCGCCGTGAGGCTCTGGCGGACCCGGTCGTCGACCATCGGGTAGACGTGCGGGCCGACGTAGTCCAAGATCGGCGCCAGCGCGCGCAACGAGTAGCCGTTGTCGCGCCCGGACACCTCGACGCCCCACACGCCGTCTCCGAGGGAGACCGGCTGTGTCGCCCCTGATGACCGTATGGCCTGGACGAGGATGCGTGCCCAGGCGGTGACCTCGTCGGTCGTGCCGCTGCCCCCGTACAGGGGCATCTCGTTCGTGACGACCCAGCCGACGATCGACGGGTGGGCACCGAAGCGCCGGGCGATCTCGGCGGCGAACCAGGCCTGCTGCGACACGAGCCACACGTCGCGGTACAGGTCCCGTCCCGCCCGCCAGGCAGGGTCCCAGTTCTGGCCGGACATGTGGCCGACGATGAAAGTGGGGAGCGTCCCGAGACCTGCCTCCGAGTGCGCATCGAGGAAGTCGCTGAACCGATCAAGCACGGACGGGTCGAGGTGTTCCGGCTCCGGCACGAAATCAGGCCAGAAGCAGAAAGAGCGGGTGGCGTTGCAGCCGTGGGCGGCGAGCACGGCCAACTCCTGGCGCACAACTCCTGCGTCGTAACGACTCCACATGCGCGGCCCGCCGACACGCGACCAGAAATTGGCCCCAATTAAAGGGCGCCCCTGGACAAGCTGCGACACTGCTTCTCCCAGCTTCTCGTGCCGGCGCGAGCCGGCGACACGGTCGTTCAACCGAGGGCCCGCCCGGCATCACGCCGTAAACCCATCGTAACGAAGTCAACTACTTTCTCGGTTAAGTGTCAAGCCTTTCCCGGTTAAGCACGGCCACTCGGCGCTCTGCGCTGACGGCGAGCGACGGGGGCTGGCACGTGGGCGGCGTCGCGAGGCGGGCGGGCGGTGGTGCCACGCGGGATGAGCTGGCCGCAGACCTCGCCCATCCGGGTGATGACTCCCTCTTCGATGAGCAATAGGAGCGCACTCGCCGCGTGGATCCCCATGGCGGCGTTGTCCCTCGTCACTGCCGTGAGCGGCGGGTGGACCGCCTGGGTGTAAAGCGAGTCGTCCCAACCGACGAGGGACACGTCGAGCGGGACCGAGAGGCCCATCTCGTGCGCGACCCCGAGGCCTGCGACGGCGAGCACGTCATTGTCGTAGACGATCGCCGTGGGAGGCCGAGGGTCGGAAAGGAGCTGGCGAGTCACTTGGGCCCCGCTCTCGGCCGAGTAGTCGGTCGTGACAACCTGGGGCGAGAGGGAGAGCTCCGCCATGGTCGCGAGGAACGCCTCCGTCCGCACCTCGGTGTGGAGGAACTCCGGGACACCTGCAACCCGCGCGATCCGCCGGTGGCCGAGACGGGCGAGGTACCGCACGACGTCGACGACCGCGCCCGCGTCGTCGCTCCAGATCGCCGAGAGACTGCCCGTACCCTCGGGGCCGCCGATGACGGCGGCCGGCAGCCCGAGCTTCTCGAGCTGCTCGACCCTGGGGTCGACAACCCGGAGATCGACCACGAGCACGCCGTCGACGCGGTGCTCTGCCCACCAGCGGCGGTAGACCGCCATCTCAGCTTCGACGTCGTCGACGACCTGGATCGTGAGTCCGACCGAGCGAGAGGACAACTCCGACTCGATCCCGGCCAGGAGCTGCATGAAGAAGGGCTCGAAGGCGAGCGTGCGCGCCGGACGGGCGAGCACCAGCCCACACGCCCCGGCGCGTGCAGCCGAGAGGGCTCGGGCCGCACTGTTCGGATACCACCCAAGCTCCTCGGAGATCTCGAGAATGCGACGGCGAGTCGCCTCCGAGATCCCCGGTCTACCGTTCAGAGCATAAGACACGGCACCTTTTGAGACCCCAGCCCGAAGCGCTATGTCGGCAATTGTCACCCGGCGACGCGGATTAGTCTCGAAAGGCACGGTGTTCCACCCGTCAGCCGCCCTGTCAGATCAAGCGGCAGGTATGAACCGTACCAGGCCCGTTGCCCGGGCGTGAGGAATGCTTAATCGGTTCAGGCGCTTCTGCCCATGACCTGGGGGAACTCGGCCATGGGGTCAGCGGCGGGTGCCGGTGCCGCCTCCAAGGCGGCGCGTCCCGGAGGTGCAGCTGGCTCGGAAGCGTCCACGCCAACTCCGGGAGGCCGCGAGGCCGGGCTAGGCTGCGCACGCGTTTTTGCGGGCGCCTCAGGGCGCCCGGCCGATTCGCATCGTCGACAGAACGAAGCTTCAACCGAGAGGACGCGTCGATGACCGAGCAGCTCGTCTTTCCCAAGGGCTTTCTCTGGGGCGTCGCGACGGCCTCATACCAGATCGAGGGAGCCGTCGACGAGGACGGGAGGACTCCGTCGATCTGGGACACCTTCAGCCACCTTCCGGGCACGACGTTGCACGGCGACAACGGTGACATCGCCTGCGACCACTACCACCGCCTCGACGAAGACGTCGCGCTCATGGCAGAGCTCGGGATCCGTGCCTATCGTTTCTCGATTGCCTGGCCGCGGGTGCAGCCCCACGGCAAGACGGCGGTGAACCAGATTGGACTGGACCATTATCGGCGGCTCGTGGACGCCCTGCGCGCCCATGACATCGAGCCGGTCGCCACCCTCTACCACTGGGACCTGCCCCAGGCGCTCGAAGACGGCGGCGGCTGGACGAACCGCGACACGGCTGGGAGACTCGAGGACTACGCGCGCGTGGTCGCCGGGGCGCTCGGAGATCGAGTGCAGCGTTGGATCACCCTGAACGAGCCCTGGGTGGCGGCCTTCATCGGCTATGGCAACGGACATCATGCGCCCGGTCTCTCCGAGATCGGCACCGGTGTGGTCGCCGCCCATCACCTGCTGCTCGGTCACGGCATGGCGGCGCGGGCGATCGCCGCGGCGGGCGGGTCACCTGAGATCGGGATCTCGCTCAACTTGTCCCCGGTGAGACCGGCCTCGGGAAGCGACGAGGACGCTGCAGCCGTCGAGCGCGTGGACGAGCAGCGGAACCGCTGGTTCCTCGACGCGGTCCTGCGGGGAAGCTATCCGGAGAGGCTCCTAGAGGAGTACGAGAGCCTCATTGGCGATGACTTCCTGCACGACGGTGACCTCGAGGTCATCCGGGCGGATCTCGACTTCCTCGGCGTCAACTACTACACGCCGCTTCGGGCTGCCGCCGCGACTAACGCGAAGGTCCCGGCGACACGCCATTCTTCCTACGCGAGCTGGCTCGGAGTCGAAGATCGGCCCCGAGACGACGTCGCCCGCACGACAAAGGGATGGACGATAGAGCCTGACGGGCTTACGGAGCTCCTGCTGCGCCTCGGGAAGGACTACGGCGGGATCCCCTTGTACATCAGCGAGAATGGCGCCGCGTTCTCGGACTATGTGGATCCGAACGGTGAGGTGCGGGACCCGGAGCGCATCGAGTACCTGAAGGGCCATCTCGCCGCCGCCCACGCCGCCATCGCACAGGGAGTCGACCTGCGCGCCTACTTCGTCTGGTCGCTCTACGACAACTTCGAGTGGGCCGACGGCTACGCGCAGCGCTTCGGTCTCGTTTTCACCGACTACCGGACCCAAGATCGCATCTCGAAGGCGAGCGCGCGCTGGTACAGGAGGGTGATCGCGGCAAACGCCCTCGACGTATAGCTAGCAGCCCTGACCGGTCAGCTGGCCGGAGTCAGGCGGAGGACGACGACCTCGTTCGCCGGCGAGCTCGGGCTACCCGACTCGTACGGGTCGCCGGCAGATGGCCAACCCGAGAAGCTCGACGTGTTGTACTCGTCGAACGCCACTCCGTAGAGCGTGGGGATCACCGGCAACTGCGTCGCCACGTACTGCTCGAGCGGAACGAGATCGGCCTTCTGCTCGCTGAAGGTGGTCGCACCCGCCAAGACGGCGAGGTCGGCGTCCACGGTCTTGTCGTCCAGCCGCTCGAAGTCACCCGAGGCCGACTGGGGGCTCGATGTGTAGAGCGAGCTGTTCAGCCAGTAGCTGTAGAGCTGGTAGGCCGAGGTGCTCGCCTGGCCCCAGTGCATGGTGAGCTGGTAGTCACCGTCGGCGACATCTGTCTCCCACGAAGAGATCGACTGGCCGACGAAGGTGGCCTTGATACCGGCCGCCTCGAGCTCGGTGACGACGATGGCGTCGTCGGCCGCGTAGTCGCCGTAGGCCACAGGGTCGGTGAGACTCAGCGACACGACCTCCCCGTCCTTCTCGAACCATCCGGAGCTGTCGAGCTTGTAGCCGGTGGCCTCGAGCACGGCCCTCGCCTGCTTGAGGTTCTGGCCGAGGGTCATGTTTGCCACCGACGTCGAGAGCAGGGATCTGAAGCCAGGGAGGGTCAGGCCACTGGCGTTGGTCGCCGGCGGCTCGAAGCCCGACTCGCCCTGCGTGCTGAGCGTGTCGCGGTCGACAGCGAGGCTGATCGCCTCACGCACCGCCAGCTGGTTGGTCGGCCACACCGTCAGGTTCGGGCAGAGCGTAACGGTGCTCACGGGAGCGAACCACACCTTGTGGTCCGGGTCGCCGTTCACGAAGACCTCCGGCAGACCGGTGATGAAGTTGCCCGCCCAGTCGACCTGGTTGCCCACGAGCGCGGAGACCACCGTGTTGTTCGAGCTCAGAGCCGGGAACTCGATGGTGGACACCGCGGGTCGATGGCCGATGTCCCACGGGCCGCCCCAGTAGGTCGCATTGGCCTCCAGGGTGAAACCCTCTGGAGTGAGGTTCTCGACGGTGTACGGTCCGGTGCCGATCGGGTCCGTGTCGATGTACTTGCCGGGGTCGCCGACGCTGCTCCAGATCGACTGCGGGACGATGTACACATTCGCGATGTTCTCCAGGTTCGTGTACTGAGGCGCGGCGAAACTGATCGTCACGTCCTGCCCTGAGACCGTGGCGCCGGTGACCGGAAGCCCCGTCGTGTTGATGTCCGGGTACTGCTTCAACAGGGTGTAGGTGAACGCGACGTCCGCCGGCGTCATGGGAGTCCCGTTGCTGAACTCCACCTGGGGGCGGACCGCGAAGGTGATCGACCTGCCACCGGCGCCCCAGGTGTAGCCGGTCGCCAGGAAGTCGTACGGTGCCTGGGTCGGTCTGGCAACGTCGAACTGGAGCAGCGGCTCGTAGAGCAACGAGATCGCGCCGAGCTGGGCGTCGGCCGAAGAGGGAAGAAAGGGATTGAAGTTGTCCGTGACCGCGCCCTGCGCACTCGCCTCCATCACCAACGGCGCGGAGGCTACGGATGCCCTGCTCGCGACTGCCGAAGCGGTCGGGGCTGTGAGGCCCATCAGCACGCCGGCGAGAAGGCCCGTGGGGAGGAGAGCTGATCTGGCCAGCAGCCGAGCCATGTTCCCCTTGGGTCTTTGTCTCATGAAGCGGTCGCCTTCCTTCGCCTCGGTCCCAGGCTTGGTCGGCGCGGCCCGACCGGAGCTGAACGGGGTCCCTGAGCTCGCCGAACAATAACCCGCGCGGAACGCGAGCTACCGACTTACCGGCTCGGCCGCAGACAGGTCCTCTCGGCCACCGGCAGGTCCCCTCAGCCCCGCTCCAAAGTCGCCTCGACCTTGACGGTCGATCCCGGCGGAACCGGGCACACCAGGTTGCCCTCGACGCTCGCGCCGTCGACGAGAAGCCGCCGGACGCGGCCTGTCGCGCCCTCTTCTTGGTGGACGACGATCTCATAGGTCGCCCCCCGCCAACGGCGGCGCGCGGTGAAGCCGCTCCAGGACGGAGGCAGCACCGGATCGATACGAAGCCCGTCCAGCTCCGGGCGCACCCCGAGGATCCACTGCGAGATCGCCGTGAGGTGCCACGACGCGGAACCGGTCAGCCAGGAGTTCCTGGCCTCACCGCAGGTCGGGGCATCAGGGCCGGCGATCGTCTGCGCGTAGACGTAGGGCTCACACCTGTGCACTTCGCTGATCGGGGCGCGCGCCGAGGGGTTGGTCCGTTTGTAGTAGTCGAAGGCGGCGTGCCCGTTCCCGAGGATCGTCTCGGCGACCATGATCCAGGGATTGACGTGACAAAAGACGCTGCCGTTCTCTTTGTACCCGGGGGGGTAGGACGTGATCTCTCCGAGCTCGAGGTGGTAGCGGGTGTAGGGAGGCTGGACGAGCATGACCCCGTGCTCGCTCGCAAGTCGATCCCTCACGCTCTTGAGGGCACCTGCGGCCTTGCCGTCGGAGACGCCGACCCCCGCCATGATGCACATCCCTTGCGGCTCGGCGAAGATCTGGCCCTCCTCGTTCGAACGCGAGCCGACCGGCTTGCCGAAAAAGTCGTAGGCGCGGAGGAACCACTCGCCATCCCAGCCGTGTTCCTCGATCGCCGCTGCCATCCGGCTGGCCTCCGCCTCGAGAGATGAGGCCTTGTCGGCATTCCCGCGCAGCCGGGCGATTCCAGCGAGCTCTTTGCATGCAAGCACGAACTGCGGCGCGATGAAGAGCGACTCCGCCACGCCTCCCTCACGGTTCTGGGTGGTCTGGAACGATTCGCCGGAGGTCTCCGAGAAGCAGTTCAAGTTGAGACAGTCGTTCCAGTCCGCGTGGCCTATCAGCGGCAGGCCGTGCGGTCCCAACCGGTCGAGGGTGTACCGGACACAGCGGTCGAGGTGCTCGGAGAGCGGCGTCTCGGTTCCCGGCGCGTTGTCGTAAGGGACGAGCTCGTCGAGCAGCGTGAGTTCCCCGGTCTCGTTCAGATAGGCGCTGACGGCGAGGACGAGCCAGAGGGGATCGTCGTTGAAGCCTGACCCGATCTCGTTGTTGCCGCGCTTTGTGAGCGGCTGGTACTGGTGGTAGGCGCCGCCGGAGGGGAGCTGGGTGGCCGCGAGGTCGAGGATCCGCTGGCGCGCCCTGGCCGGGACCATGGCGACGCTGCCGAACAGGTCCTGGCTTGAGTCGCGAAAGCCCATACCCCTGCCGATGCCCGATTCGAAGAAGGACACCGACCGGCTCAGGTTGAACGTCGCCATGCACTGGTAGGGGTTCCAGGTGTTCACCATCCGGTTGGTGTCGGCATCGGGTGTCTCCACCTGGAGGACGGAAAGCAGCTCCTCCCAGGCCTTGCCCAACGCGACGAAGGCGTCCTCCACCTGTTCTGCCCGCAACCAGCGTTCGATCACCGGCCTGACCCGCGCCTTGTTGATGGTTTGGGACCCCGGTGGGTCGAACTTCGCGTCGGCCGGGTTCTCCGAGTAGCCGAGGACGAAGATGACCTCGCGCGTCTCCGAGGGCGCGAGAGACAGCCGGACGTGGTGGGACCCGATCGGCGCCCAGCCGTGCGCGATCGAGTCGAAGGAGTGGCCCCGTTCGACCGCTAGCGGTGAGTCCCAGCCCCGGCACGAGCCGAGGAAGACGTCGCGCTGGGTGTCGAAACCGGCCAGCGGCTCGGAACATGCAAAATAGGCGAAGTGGTCCCTGCGCTCCCGGTACTCGCTCTTGTGGTAGATGACGCCGTCGACCACCTCGACCTCGCCCACCGAGTAGTTCCGTTGGAAATTCGTCGCATCGTCCAGGGCGTCCCAGAGGCAGAACTCGACCGAGGAGAACACCGACAGGTCAGTTCTCTCGCCGCGACCGTTGCGCACACGGAGCCGCCAGACCTCGAGTGACTCGCCGAGAGGGACGAAACAGAGCATCTCGGCGCGCACGCCCTTGCGCTCAGAAGAGATGTACGTGTAGGAGAGACCGTGACGGCACTCGTAGGCATCGAGGGAGCTCCGGGTCGGCTGCCACGAAGGCGACCAGTAGTCGCCGTCGAGATCGTCGCGTAGGTAGAGGTAACGGCCGCCGAGGTCCAAGGGCGTGTTGTTGTGCCGGTAGCGGGTCAGCCTACGCAGGCGGGCGTCGCGGTAGAACGAGCAGCCGCCCGCCGTGTTGGAGATGATGCCGAAGTGGTCCTCGGTCCCGAGATAGTTCAACCAGGGAAGCGGGGTATCAGGTCGCGTAACCACGTACTCCCGGCGGTCGTCGTCGAAGTGTCCGTACTGCACGCTGTCTCCTCTGCGAACCGGGCACGGCCCGGGCTGGCGAGCCCAGTGTCGCGAACCGGTTCAGTTCCATGCCAAGCCTAGGCTCAGCCCGGTTGGCGAGCCCATTATCGCGAACCGGTTCAGTTCCGCGCCAAGCCGAGGTGCCGCGCCGTCTCGGAGCCGCTCAACTGGCACGAGGTGGTCGAGGGCGATCGAGGGCGCCAGCCTCGGGAGCCTCCTCCGCGCCTCCCGGTGTGTGACCAACTCTGCCGGAAGCACCAGTTCCCTGCGGATAGCCTTGCCGATGGGAAGATTGTGGTTGTCCCCAAGGGGGCACTACCGCCGTCGTTCCGCCCGGGATGGACGGCCAAGGAGTCGAGACCAATGACGGACACTCCAACTTCGCCACTCATCGTCGTCGGCGTCGACGGTTCACCCGCATCTGCAGGCGCGCTCGAGGTCGCGGTCGAAGAGGCCCGACTTCGCCGAGCCCGCCTGCACGTCACCTACGCCTACCCCGCCCTGGCGTCTCCGCTGACGGGATCCACCGGCCACGACTACTACGAGCAGACCGAGCACGACGCGAGGGAAGTCCTCCAACGCGCCGCGGCAGCAGGGCCGCCGACCGAGGGTCTCGACGTCGAGTGGCTGGGCGTCCCGGGCAACCCGGCCGAGGTGCTCATCGAGGCCAGCCGAGGGGCCAGCCTGTTGGTGGTCGGCTCGAGGGGGAGGGGCGGGTTCCTGGGCCTGCTCATGGGCTCGGTGTCCAGCCAGTGCGCGCATCACGCGCACTGCCCTGTGCTCATCGTTCGTGAGGAGCGTTGAACCGGGCATCCAAAGCATCCAAACGAGGGGAATTGGCGTGGCCCCGCTATCGCGGTATTGCCTGCTTGGCGAGAAAGTCCTCGGTGACGAGGGTGGCCGAGTCCCGGTTGAGTGTCTCGCCCCGGAAGAAAGCGGGCCGGAACGCCTGCATCGTGAACATCAAGATGATGCCGAGCAACAGCGTCCCTACGTCGAGGATGAAAGTGCCGCCGATCTGACGGCCGAAGACGCCCCAGTGGGTCGAGCTGTTCGCGGGCTGCCAGTAATACCAGAAGGCCCAGCCGAGGATGAAGTACAAGATGAGGCCGCCGATCGTGGGGAAGACGCCCTGCCTGAAGAAGTTGCGCACGCTGCTGGTGAGGCCCTTGCGGTAGTACCACGTACAGGAGAAACCGGTGAGCCCGTAATAGAAGGCGATCATCACGCCGAGGGCGTCGACCGAATCGCTGATCACGTGGCCTGCCGACAGGTAGTTCATGACAACGTAGAGCGCGATCGACACCGCCCCCATTACCGTTGTCGAGACCGTGGGCGTGAGATGACGCTTGTGAATCCTCTCGAATGACTGGGGGATCGCCTTGTAGACCGCCATCGAGAGCGTGGTCCGCGCCGTGGGCAAGATGGTGGTCTGCGTCGAGGCCGCCGCGGACGACAGCACCATGAGCAACAACAGGTGGTCGAGGACCGACGCCAGTGTCGAATGGCCGAAGATGGCAGGACCGAGAATCGAGAGCACGTCGTTCACATGGCTCGGGTTGCCGAGCCCGATGCCGGTCGAACCGATCCCGGCGAAGGACTGGACGCCCAAGATGACGAGGGCATAGATGCCGAGCAGGACAAAAGTCGACAGCACGGCTGCCTTCCCGGGCACCGTCTCGGCATCCGCGGTCTCCTCGTTGACAGAGACTGCTGTGTCCCATCCCCAATAGATGAAGAGCATGTCCGCCAGGCCGATGACGAAGTCGCTGAAGTGCTTCACGGCAAAGGGGTTGAACCACGACCCTGTAGGCACGAGGTGCCCGACCGGGGCGGTCCCGTTACCCACTCTTATGAGCGCCCAGACCGACATCACCGTCAGCATGGTGAGCTCTATGCCGAGCAAGGCCTTCTGGAAGTTGGCGGAGATCTCGATGCCGACGTAGCAGATCCACGTCATGAAGACGATCCAGAGGATGCCGACGAGCAGCACCCAACCACTCGTGGCATTGTCGCCGATGCCGTTCGCATTGAACAGGTCGAAGACGTACTGACCGGCGATCTGGGCCAGGCTCGCCATCACGAGAACGTCAGCGGCGACGATTCCCCAGCCGCCCATCCATCCCACGCGGGGATTGAACGCCCTCGTCGCCCATGTGAATGTCGTCCCGCAGTCAGGGTCGGCCCTGTTCATCTCTTGGTATCCAACCGAGATGAAGTACATCGGGATGAAGGCGAGGATCGTGACGATCGGGGCCTGGACACCGATCGCGACGACCACGAAGCCCAACGTCGCCGCCATGCTGTAGGCAGGAGCCGTCGAGGCGACGCCGATCACGACGCTCGAGATCAGGCCGAGGGCGCCGGTCTTGAGTCCCTTCTGCGGGGCCTGACTGGCAGGCTCTACAACAATTGAAGTCACTTCGCCCCCCTCTGCGAGCTGAGGTCCTGCTGCCTACATGACCCGTGTGCCTGCACACGGGTCATGGTTCATACCCTGGTTTCCGACACGATAGCCCGCATGCTCAGCGACCTAAGGGGCAGGAGGACGCGGGGCCGGGCGGCGCCCCATCCCAGGTCGCAGACTTATGACCCCTGCCGTGCATGCCGTCCTCTCGAGCGAAGCGATTTGAGAGCAAACTGAGGAAGTGAGCGAACAAGGGGCACCGGTCCCGGCGGCCACCTTCAGTGTGGCTCACAACCCGGACCCCGAGTCCAAGCTGCCCTACCTCATCCGGCTGCCGCTTCAAGCCGGAGCGCTCGTCTTGAAGGCGGCCGAACCCTGGCCTCGCACGGCCAAGGTCTACTGCCACCGGGCCGAGGGATGGCCCGAGCACCCTGACATGATCGAGGAGGTCCCGGTGCGGGCTTGCGTGCGCCGGGGCCAAGCCGTCGACCTGGTGCTGGACCGCGCGCGGGAGACCCGCTCCCAGATCGTCTTCACCACTGTCAAAGGGCGTGAGGCGATCTTCTGGCAATCACCCAAGACCACTCGACGGTCAAGGCCGGCGGTGCGGGTACCCGCACGTCGGGCGTCGGGTACCCCGGATCTCGCTATCGCCGTGGACACACGGGAGCGTTACCCGTTCCGCTTTTCCCACCAGCAGGCCTCGACCTATCGCAAGGCACTGCCAGCCGGCGACTACGGAGTCGAGCACGACGGCGAGCTCGTGGCGGTGGTCGAGCGCAAGGCGTTCTCCGACCTGGCGGCCACGCTTGTGGACGGGAGCCTCACCTACGCCCTCGCCGAGCTTGCCACTGTCGACCGCGCAGCTCTCGTGGTCGAGGACCGCTATGGGGCGGTGTTCAAAGCCCCCTTCGTCGCCCCGGGCTTCCTTGCCGACCTGCTCGGTGCCCTTCAGGTGCGTTACCCGCAAGTGCCAATTGTCTTTTGCGACACTCGTCCCCTCGCTGAGGAGTGGACTTTCCGTTTCCTCGGCGCCGCTCTCGCCCGGGCCCGGCAGGCCGACGACGTCATCGGCGACTGACAACCTTCGGCTCGCCGCTTCCTGGAGCCGACGAGCCGGCCCGCCGCTCTGCGTGCCCCCGTTTGGCACCCGCCCCCCGCCTCGAGAGCGTCCGGGCGCTAAGGTCGAACGCAACGGGTTCCGAAGCCCCTGGGGCTGGCTCTGCTGTCTCTCGATGCTTCACCGCCCGTGCCCGTCATGTGCTTGAGGAGGCCCAATATGACCCAGAGCGCCGGGCTGCACGAGCCCGAAGACCGGTTGACGCCGGAGGTGATCGACAGGCACCGTGCCCTCGTCTCGATCCAAGAAGAGCTCGAGGCCATCGACTGGTACGACCAAAGGGTCGCAGCCACTGATGACCCGGAACTGGCCGCGGTGCTGGCACACAACCGTGACGAGGAGAAAGAGCACGCCGCGATGACCCTGGAGTGGCTACGCCGCCACGACCCGGCCTTGGACCGCAACCTTCGCACATACCTTTTCACGAGCGGTCCCGTCACTGAAATCGAGGCGGCGGCTGAGGCGGGCACCGCTGGGGACTCGGGCGCATCCGAGACGTCGGACTCGTTCGGAATCGGCAGTCTGAAAGGAGAATCGCTGTGAACCACCTGCTGCGTGCCCACGCCCCGATCACAGACATCGCCTGGAGCCGACTCGACACTGAGGGCCGCGAGCGGCTGGTGCCTGCACTCGCGGTTCGCAAGTTGGTTGACTTCTCCGGCCCTCTCGGCTGGGAGCACTCCGCCACGAACCTGGGCCGGGTGTCGGATATCAGGGCTCCTGGCGAGAACCTGCAGGCACGCCAGCGCCGGGTCCTGCCGCTGGTCGAGCTCCGCGCTCCTTTCGCCATCTCGCGCCAGGAGCTGCTCGACGCCGACCGGGGGGCCACCGATCTCGACCTGGCAGCACTGGACGGGGCGGCGCGGCGGATCGCGGTCGCCGAGAACATCGCCGTCTTCCACGGTTGGGCCGAGGCCGGAATCGTCGGGATCACCGTCGCCACCACCTTCGAGCCCATCTCGTTGGGGAACGACTACGCCGGCTACCCCGGCCATGTCGCGAAGGCGGTCGAGACACTCCTCGAGGCTGGCGTGAGCGGGCCCTACGGCCTGGCCCTCGGACCGCAGGAGTACACAGGAGTCGTCGAAACGACCGAGCACGGAGGCCTGGTCGTGTTCGACCATCTGCGCCAGATCCTCGGCGGCCCGATCGTCTGGGCCCCAGGGGTGGAAGGGGCCGTGGTGCTCAGCCTGCGCGGCAGCGACTTCCTCTTCGAGTCGGGAGAGGACCTCTGCCTCGGCTACAGCCATCACGACGCCGACAAGGTCAACCTCTACCTGGAGGAGAGCTTCAGCTTCCGCGTGGCGACGCCCGAAGCTGCCGTGGCCCTGACTGCCGGAGGGCTGTGAAGCCAGATGTGAGTGCCGGTTGACGGCAGGAACAGGAGGACACCCCTCCACAGCACCTGCCGGCGGCGGTCAGGAGAGGGTGCGGAAGGCCTCGACCCCGTAGGCCGTAGGCACGAAGAGCATTCTGTCGCCGACGCCGGGCGCCACGAAGTGATCGAGCGCGTCTGTCTCCCGACGGACCACGACCTGCCCGTTGACCGGGTTCATGCCGTACAAGAGGGCGTTGTCCCAGTCGAGGGCCCATACGAGGCCGCCCGCGACGATCGGCGAGCCGTTCGGGTTCCCGGTCGACGGGGACCACGCGCGGCGAAACGCCATCGGTGAGGCCGTGACCTGGAACGCCTCGGTTCCGCTCCCGCATGCGGCGTAGATGAAGATGCGCGCGCTCTTGCCGGTCCCGACGACGTCGGACGCATCCGCCCCGAAGTCGCCTCCGCCGGGGCATGCCGGGCCCGTGTAGGCGCCGCGGCCGATGCCCCCGAGGTCCCCCTCTCGTACCAGATATCCGTAGTCCCCGCTCGAGGAGGGCTTACCGGCCACGAACAGCAGTGAAGTCCCGGGCACGGCGATAGGGCCTGCAGATCCGAGGTCCCAGTCCTGGTCGTTGAGCTGGACCCAGTTGCTCGGGGCCCAGTAGCCGATCCGCGTCAACCTCGGGGAGAGCTCGATGACCGAGTTCCCCTCGTCGTAGTCCGCGATCGTGTTGGAGCTGCCATTGCCCGTGGCCACATAGAGGTCGCCTTGCGGGGACACGACGGCTCCGTTCGTCTCCCACACAGCGCCCTCGCGTTGCGTCGGGACCTGGTAGGTGCCCATCGGGCCGGCGCCCGAGGCGGGCACGTCGACGACGTAACCGTGGTACTGGCCGCAGTCACCGTCGAGCCCTCCAAAATCGACATACAGGCGCCCGTTGGCGAGAGTCATCGCAGGGCGCTGCTGCTCGGCGGGGATGTAGTAGGAGGCGGCGTTGTTGGGGTGGGGCGGGTCGATGTCACGGGACCAGAGCTCGCGGTGGCTCGTCAGGCTGACGGCGACCAGCCAGTGCCGGATGCCCTGCCAGTCGCTGTAGCCGGGCAACTCGGTCTCCTCGGCGACGAAGATCTCGCCGGTGGCGGCGTCGATGACAGGCGTGCCGGTGATCCCGAGAGGATCGATGTCTCCGCAGCCCGAGGAGAGCATCGGAGCCGAGTCGATCACCGAGGTGCTCACCGAGGTCCCGACGTGCGCGTGCCAGAGCACCTGGCCGGTGCGGGCTGCGACCGCATAGACCGAGTCGTTCTCCGTGGCGACGTAGACCGTGGCGTCGTAGACGAGCGGCTCGCCGTATACGGCACCGTCCAGGTGGTCGTCCCAGGCGGGCCCGGAGGACAGGTTCCCGATTGGCGGGTCGACGGTGTCCTGGCCGGAACGTGTGTTGCCGTAGTCGTAGGTCAGAAGATCGCCGAGAGAGACCGCAGGAGCCTGGCGGTGCGAGTCCTGGCGGGCCCCGGTGTGTGCCGCCAGCAGCCGGGAAGGCTTGGCCTTCGGAGACGGCGACGCCGAGGCGTCCGCACCGACCGCAGAAACGAGCGCGATCGCGACAGCAAGGACCCCGGCCACAATCAGGCGGCGTCTCACCCCAGGTGGCCGTCGTCTCATCAGTCCCCCGTTCTCACTCGTCGTAGGCCGCAGGCCGCCCTCCCGACGGGTCAGCGGCCGGGTCCGAAGCGACTGGCGGCTACAAAGCCTCCAGCACCGAGTCGGCAGAGCTGACGGTCAGTCCACCGCCGGGCTCGACCATGAGAGTCGTCACGACTCCGTCCTTGATGACGGCCGCGTACCTCTGCGAGCGGGCTCCGAGCCCGGCGCTGCTCTTGTCCGTCTCGAGACCCATCTCTCGGGTGAACGCCCCGTTCCCGTCTGCGAGCATGACGATGGTCTTGCCGACACCCTGGTTGCGGCGCCACGCCTCCATCACATAGGGGTCGTTGACCGACACGCAGGCGATGGTGTCGACCCCCCTCGCGTGCAGATCGTCGGAGCGGACGAGGTAACCGGGGAGGTGGAAGTCCGAGCAGGTGGGGGTGAAGGCCCCCGGGACGGCGAAAAGCACGACAGTCCCCTTGCCGAGGACCTCACCGGTGCGGACCGTCTCCGGCCCGTCACTACCGGTCGTCCAGATCTCGACATCGGGTACGCGGTCGCCAACAGCGATCGTCATGGCTTCTCCTCCCTTTGTCCGGGCCGCCCGTGCGCTTGGCCCACGAGAACCGAAGCCGGAGTTTAACGGCCTCCGGCGCCACACGATCGGTGTCGACCGCCATTCACCCGCGCCCCTTAACCTTCGTTCATGGCCGATTGGGACGACGTCCGCCGACTCGCACTCGCTCTACCGGAAACGAACGAACGTGAGTCGCGCGGAAACACCCAGTGGCGGGTGAAGGACAAGCTGTTCGTGTGGGAACGACCGCTGCGCAAACCCGACCTCGAGGCGCTCGGCGACCAGGCGCCTGAGGGTCCTGTCCTCGGGGCGATGGTCGCTGATCTTGGAGAGAAAGAAGCGCTCCTGGCCGGGGACCTGGAAGTCTTCTTCACGACCCCCCATTTCAACGGCTACGCCGCGGTTCTCATCCGCCTCGAGCGCATCTCCGTCGAAGACTTGGGGCAGGTCGTAGTGGAGGCCTGGTTGGCGCGAGCACCGGCGCGGCTCTCCGAGGAGTACCGGGGCCGCCTCTGAGCTCCCCGAACCCGGCGGGTTCCGCCGAGAAGCTCGCCGGCGAGCCTGCTCAGTGACGCCCCCAGTGCTCGAGAGTCGACGGCCCGACGTTGGTCTCCAGCCAGTCGTTGAGAGGCGCTGAGGCGCGGAAGAATTTGACGACGCGATCCTTGGCGCTGGGCTTGCCGAGCCATGGGCCCGGCGGCCACTGCTGCCAGGCGGTGACGCCCTTGTAACGCAGCAGCTCGATGCGCGGGTGGTCCTTCGGATAACCCTTCGGAGCCGTCTTCAGCTCATCGTGACCGCCGGCTTGCATCCCGGCGGCACGCAGGGCCGCCAGCAGCACGGCAAGCGACTGACCTGTCGTCTCGGTCGATACGGCCTTGCGATACCGCTCCAGCTGGTCGGGGGCCATCATCCACATGCCACATCCGGCCGCGAGGCCCGCTGCCGAAAGTTGGATGTAACCCCCGAGCTCGAGGGTTGCCGCGATCGTCGTCTTGTAGGGCGCCTTGTCGGCGCTGAAACGCACGTCCCGGTAGGGACGGAAGAGCTTGGACGCCCCGAACTCCGGCGCCAGATCGGCGAGGAGCTCGGTCATCGGCCGCAGGACGCAGTTGTCATAGACGGACTTGTTCTCGTTCCAGTACGTCTTGGAGTTGTCAGCCTCCAGACCCTCGTAGAACTCGATCGCCTCGGCCGGCCACCCAGGAAAGCCCATAAGAGGAGCCTAATCAGCACGCCAACCCGGCCGCCGCCTCGACTCCGGCAGAATGGGGGAACCATGAGCGACCAGGTCCGGACCGCAAGGACGACCCGTCTGCCGGCGCTCTATCTCGGCCACGGTGCCCCGCCGCTCGTGGAAGACCCCGTCTGGCCCGGCCAGCTCGCCTCCTGGGCCCGGGCGATAAGACGCCCGCAGGCCATCCTCATGGTCTCGGCGCACTGGGAACAGGCCCCCCTCACCATCGCGGCTACGACGACCGTGCCTCTCGTCTACGACTTCTGGGGCTTCCCCAGGCGCTTCTACGAGCTCACCTATCCCTGCCCCGGCGCACCGGCGCTCGCCGGCCGGGTTCGCGATCTGCTCGCCGGCTACCAGCCCGTCGCCGATTCGCCGCGGCGGGGGCTCGACCACGGGGCCTTCATCCCCCTCATCTGCATGTGGCCCGAGGCTGACATTCCCGTCCTTCAGATCTCGATGCCGACCCTCGGGGCCGAGGCCCTGCTCGAGACCGGGAGACAGCTCGCTCCGCTTCGCGACGAGGGCGTGCTCATCATCGGCAGCGGCTTTTTGACCCACGGGCTCCCCTTCATCGACCTGAGCCGGTCCGACCACGACCCGCCGGCATGGTCGGCGGAGTTCGACGCCTGGGCAGCCGAGTGCGTCGCCCGTCGCGATCTCGACGCCCTGCTCGACTACCGGCGTCGCGCTCCGGCCCTCGAGTTCGCCCATCCCACCGTCGAGCATCTCGTGCCCCTTTTCGTCGCTCTCGGAGCGTCCATCGACACGCCGGGGACCGTCGACACGACCGTCGACGGCTTCTGGCTCAACCTTTCCAAACGGTCGTTCCAGTTCAACTGAGCGCCGGGCGGAGCGACCCGAGCGGGCAACCGGCAGGACGTAGGCCCGATACAGCGCCGGGTCGCCGCGGAACACGCTCGGACGACGCCGGATTGCCTTCTACAAGGCCGGATTGCCTTCTACAAGGCCGGAAAGGCCCCGTACCATTGTCTCCATGCGCGTTCGGCAAGCCCGCCCACCCACGCCCCCGCCGAACGGAGCCGGGCTCGGGCGCTCCCACGGCCGCACCGCCGCCCAGTGCGTCGGCGACGTCGCAGGCATGCCGGAGAGCGTGGTCGTGATCGGCGGTGGCTCCGATCTGTCCCGCGCCATTCTGCGCGCGCTCGCACGTCGCCGGCTGCGCTCTGTCCTCCTCTCAGGCAGGACGACCGAAAGCCTCGAGGGTGCGGTCGAGGACCTGCGCGGGCTCCTCGTCCCCAATGTCGAGGTCGCGCTGCTCGACGTGACCGACGTCGAAGCCCTCGACAAGTTCGCCGACCTGGCGGCCGAATGGCTCGGCGCCATCGACCTGGTGCTGATCGCCGCCGGAGTCCTCGGCACGAGCGAGTTCGCCAATCTCGACGCGTGCAGCGTCGCTTCGCTGGTGACGGCGAATTTCACCGGCCCGGCCGCGGTCATGGCGGCTTTCGCCCGAGTGCTCGGCGCCCAGGGGCACGGCCGGATCGTGGTCCTCTCGTCGGTTGCCGGCTATCGGGTGCGGGCTGCCAATCTCGTCTACGGAGCGGCCAAGGCGGGCCTCGACGGCTTCGCGCTCGGCCTCGGCGACGCGCTGGTCGGGAGTGGGGTAAAGGTGATGGTGGTACGGCCCGGTTTCGTCAGGACGAAGATGACCAGGGGCCGGCGCGCCCAGCCGCTGGCCATCGACGCCCCCGAGGTGGCTGACGCCGTGGTCCGCGGACTGGAGAAGGACGCCGAGGTGGTCTGGGTGCCATCGGTGCTGCGTTACCTATTCCCCCTCCTGCGGCTCGCCCCGCGATGGCTTTGGCGACGGGTATCCGGCTGAGCCGGGTCCAGTTCAACCGAGGGCTCCGGTCGGCGGAGGCCAGGGACGGGCTAGGACCGGCGACCTCTCGACTCCCTCACGCTCGCCGCGAGGAAGAGCTTCCTGGCGGTCCGGGCCTCGTACAGGGCGCGACGCTCCGATCTACGCTCCCAGCGTGAGCGAAACCGCGACCGGGAGCAACACCGCCCCTTTTGACTACGCCGGCGCCATGGCCGTGGCCCTTGCGGAGGCGGCGCTCGCCCCTGATCACGACGACGTGCCGGTCGGAGCCGTCGTCATCGTCGGGGACCAGATCGTCGCTCGGCGCCACAACGAGCGCGAGCTTCGCAACGACCCGACGGCCCACGCCGAGATCCTCGCCCTCCGGCGAGCAGCCGAACAGCTCGGCACCTGGCGCCTGGAAGACGCCACACTCGTCGTGACGCTCGAGCCCTGCCCGATGTGTGCGGGCGCTGCGGTGCTCGCCCGGGTCAGGCGTCTCGTCTTCGGCGCCTTCGATCCCAAGGCAGGTGCCTGCGGGAGCCTCTACAACCTCTGCGCCGACCCGCGACTCAACAATGAGGTCGAGGTCTGCAGCGGGGTTGCTGCCGAGGAGGCGGGCGCCTTGCTGCGGGACTTCTTCAAGGACCGGCGCGGCGTCCTGGGCTAACCTCCTCGCCCGGAGGGATGCGAGAGTGGCCGAATCGGGCGGTCTCGAAAACCGTTGTGTCCGCGAGGGCACCGTGGGTTCGAATCCCACTCCCTCCGCTGTTGTCAGAAACACAACGTTCTTCCTGGTCAGGGTGGGTTTTCAGTGTCCGCTCGCTCAGACATCGAATTAGCCTTATTCAAACACTCTGGCGTGACGGCGTTCGCATCATGTGCCAGGTGGCGGGTGGTCGATCGTTGCCCTTGATATCACCAGACAGACTCAGGCCGTCGCGATCCTGAGCAGTTGGCGCGCTGAGAACTCGGTGAAACTGTGGCCAAGGCACGCGCGAACCTCGATCGGCGTGCCCACCCCGAGGACATTGGCCGGTATTCGGTACGTCAATCTGTTCCGCCTGCCCCATGGGCATCACTCGGGCATGGCCCGGGTTTTCGACGCGTGCGTGACCTACGTAGGTGTAGCGTCGCCGCGCCGGGCTTGGACCCGCTATAGCGAACGAGGCGCGGCAGCTCTGGTCACGTGATCCGTACGGTTGTCAATCAACAAGGCCACGGCGGTAATGCGGCTTGCGCGGGATGTGGTCAGTTGTCGACCAAGGGTCGCCGTCTCTTGGACAGAGCTGGGATGCCTCCCTGTGATAACGCCGCCCCCGCAAGGATGACGAGGCCACCGACTGGCTCGTACCAGGTGACGGGCTCGCCTAGGAATGCAGCACCGACGACGACAGCGAAGACAGGCGTGAGGTAGGTGACGGTGCTCGCCGTGGCGCCGCCGGTTCGTGAGACGACGTGGAAGTTGAGGATGTAGGCGACTCCGGAGCCGAGGATGCCGAGGCCAAGCATGCCGGACACCGAGGCTGAGGCAATGTGGGCGTGGACATGTCCGCTGAGGACGGCGAAGGGCAGAAGCTGCAGGGCACCGCAGAGCACCTGGCCGGTGGCGAGCGCGACTGGGCCTTCTGGAAGGCCGGTTAGATGGCGGCGGGCGTAGGGAAACCCGATGCCATAGCAGGTAACAGCACCAAGCAACGCACCTACGCCAAGCAGCTCCCCTGACCCGAGCCCGTTCCACACGCCGACGACAACGAGCACGCCGGTGAAGCCCAGTACGAGGCCGCCGATGCGTTCGGCACTCGGGTGCTCTTCGCGAAAGACCGCGAGCACCATGAGCAGGGCCGCGACGGGGGTCAGGGCGTTGATGATCCCCGCCAGGACGGCCGAGACATGAGTCTCGCCGTACGCGAAGAGGGTGAAAGGGGCGCTGTTGAGCAGAATGGCGAGCACAAATAGACGTCCCCAGGTCGACCGTTGGCGTGGCAGCCTGGAGCGGGTCAAACCGCAAATGACGACAAGGGCTACGGCGCCCACCGCCAGTCGACCGAAGGCGACATCGACAGGCGAGAAGGATCGTAGGCCCAGCTTGATCCACCAGAACGAACAACCCCAGATTGCCGCGAGCAGCAAGAACGACACCTGCCAGGGGAAGGCTCTCGCGCGGGCCGAAGTTAGGGTGCTCGACGTCGCGGTGCGGTAGGTCATCGGACTGCCGGGTTCGCTTCAGCGGCCAGGAGCGAATGCTCGGCCGGGAAGAAGGGCACCCTCGTCGGCCGGGCGGGCTGTGAGGGGCAGCTCGAACGGCAGTAGACCCCTGTCGAAGTGACTGCAACTAAGAACCACCCATCGAAACGGGCATCGCGGCTGCGTACCGCCAAGTAACGGAGGTCGTCGTCGAGCGGCGTCGAAATCGCGGCCTTCGTCGGCTCGCCGCTGATCGTGGTCACCCCCACGCCTCGAGTCTGTCAGGCATCCGGCCCCGAGTCTGGCGGAAATCGGACAAAGGTGTCCATGTCTCACGCGCGAGCGCGGTGGCCAACAGAGCCCGACGCGCTCGGCCCGTCATCCCGCATCCTGAAGCGCGTCGGGATGCAGACTCGAACTTCGCGCGCCCCTTCGCTGCCGGTTCGCGTGCGCACAGAATGACAGAATGACAGCCCGAGCCATGTTGTAAAGGAGCGCGATAATAGGCGTTACGCGCTGATCAGCCAACCGTCCCGGAACCGTCTATGAGCTATGAGCGGCCACGACGTAGTCGGAAACGGGTGGGCGATCCGCTCAGTAACGGGACTTCGGTGTTCGGTCTCACCGAAAGACAAGCGGTAAAGGGACAGACTGGAATGAGCTGATGGGGGCTTGGGCCCCACAGCGCTCTGTTGACAGAACAGACCTAAGGCGCCTCAATGCGGTGTGCTGCAGCCGCTAGCTGCCCCCGGTTCTTGATACCTAGCTTGGCAAAGACACGATTCAGGTGGCTCTTCACAGTGGGGACCGAGATGAACAGCCGCTCTGCTATCTCCGCGTTGGTCAAGTGCTGGCCGACAAGGGACGCCACCTGCTGCTCTGACGCCGTGAGGCTCTCCCATCCCGAACGAGCACGGTTATGGCTGCCCCTCCCTCGCTGGGCGTAAGCGACAGCTTCTTCGAGACTGAGCGCCCTGCCTTCCGACATGGCGCGCCCGAAAGCGTCGTCGCCAAGGGCGGTTTGCAGGTCCACCAGCATAGGAGACAGTTCATCGCGACTTGGGGCCGATCGGACGTAGCCGATGAGATCCCTTTGGCTCTCGGCCGCCCCCAGGAGTCTGGACGCCTCGGTGGGGCTCCCGAGGTCGCCACAAGTGATGGCCACGAGCTCTAACAAGTCGATCACCCACAGCACGTGACCACCCTCGAACGCTGCCGCCAGACCGTCACAGGCTAGGCCATGGGCACGAGTCGGCCGGCCTTCTGCCCGCGCTAGGCGGGCCTCAGCCCGCAAGATCGGGGCTCCTGCTGGTTCAATTGCTCTTGGCAACCGCCAGCTTGATGTGTCGAGGTGCTGCCGCCCCGTGAGGAGGTCACCCCGCCGGACGGCGACCTCGGCGAGAACGGCGCGATTTTCCACGCACTGGGCAAAGAGCCCGACACTCTCCAACTTGGCGGTCGCTCCCTCTAGGACCTGGTAGCCGTCTTCCTGCTGGCCCTGCCAAATCAAGATCCTCCCCCTGCCTGCGTCGTTGGTGGCTGCGAAGACCGTGTCACCGTACGCCGACACCATCGAGACCACCCGGTTGATCGCCTCGGCAGCTCCCGGCTTGCCCTGGCGCGCGAGCACTTCGGCACGGCAAGCCTCACCGTTCGCCAGGCTCCGCTCGGAGCCATCGCGCACTAGGTGGCCAGCCTCTTCCAGCGCCCGTGCGAAGCGCCCAGTGCATATCGACGTGTACCAAAGAACAGTCCTGGCAGCCCGCTGGCCGACGGGCCCGTCGCAGCTCTGGGAGACTCGCAACGCCTCCTCGCCGACCGTCAGGGCCTCCGCGGGACGGCCCAGGCGGATCAACGCCCAGCCCTTGGAGTGCAGGCCCTGTACCTCGATGAGTAGCTGCCCGCCCTCCCGGGCCAGGCGGGCCCCCTCGGTCGCGGCTTCCAATGCCGCCTCTGCGTCGGCGTCGAGCTGGACGGTCGCCCACATGACCAGCCCACGGGCCCGTACACGGTCGTCGCGAAGCGACCGCCCGAGGGAGTCCAGCTCTGAGGCCAGTTGTAGGGACAGCGCGGGGTCTCTCAGGCGCGAGCACCAGCTTGTCACGAACAACAGGTCAGCCCGCCGCGATGGCTCTATGTCTGCGGCCAAGAAAGGCCCGGACTGGGCCAGGGCCTCTGAGTTCAGGCCAAGGTCATAAAGGAAAGTGGCCAACGAGGAGACAAGGCCTGCGCCCGCGTCGAACTGCTTCGACTCGACACTCCAGCGCAGAGCAGCGCGCACGTTGTCGAGCTCCGGCTCTAGTTCCTTCCGGGCCGATGGGAAGTCGCTTGTCCATGTCCTTGGCTCCATGCGTTTGGCCAACGCTGCGAAATAGTCGAGGTGGCGGTCACGCACGGTGGCCGTGGCGCCTTCGGCGTCGAGGGCAGCGGCGGCGTATGCACGCATAGTCTCGTGCAGCCGGAGGCGGTCCGTTCCGGGCGAAGCTTGGACGAGCGACTTCTCGACCAGGGACCCCAGCAGCCCAAAAATGTCGTCGCGCTCGACCCCGCCGCCCGCGCAGACGGCCTCGGCGGCGTGAATACTGAAACCGGAGGCGAAGACGGCCAGGCGGTGCAAGAGCTGCCGTTCGCCTTGGCCCAGTAGTTCGCAGCTCCACTCGATCGAGGTCAGGAGTGACCTGTGGCGCCCTGGCCCCGAGCGCCCACGGCTAGTGAGCAGGCGGAACCGGTCCGAAAGCCCTTCGGCAATGGCCTGGACGCTCATAAGGCTCACCCGGGCGGCGGCCATCTCCAGGGCCAACGGGACGCCATCGAGGCGCTCGCAAATACTCGCCACGACAAGGGCGTCGTCGCCGTGGGCTACGAAGTCGGCCCGGGCCATGCGGGCTCGCTCGATGAACAGCCTCCCTGCCTCAGAGCGCCGCAGCCAGTCCTCGTGTCCGAACCCCGCTCGGTCGGGTAGCTCCAGTCCCCCCACGTCCACGACGACCTCGCCCGCGACCCCAAGCCGCTCGCGTGAAGTGGCCAGGAGCCGCACCCCTGGGCACTCCCGAGCCAAAACGTCGGCCAACGCCGCGCAAGCATCGATGAGGTGCTCGCAGTTGTCGAGGAGGACAAGCAAGTCCCGCTGGGCCAACCGAGCTATGAGGATCTCGAGCGGGCCCTCGCCTGGCACCTCCCGCAGCCCCAATGCTCTAAGGACGGTGTCGGGCACCAGTCCCGGGTCGGACAGGCTCGAGAGGTCCACGAAGAACACACTGCCTGGCGGGACGAGAGCCGTTCGCCGGCCCACTTCGATGGCGAGGCGGGTCTTGCCACAACCCCCCGGGCCGACCAAGCTGACCAGCCCGTGCTTTGCGAGCCGGCGGCCGACCAGCTCGATCGTGGAGCGGCGCCCGATGAAACTCGTCAGCTGACCCGGGAGCCCCCCCAAGGCCTTCAGCGCCACCACGCGACGGGCCACAGTCCAATTTAGGGAGCGACACGGGTCGGTATCAACCGCTGCCGGCGAGGTTCCAACTTTGGTTGGATGCTTTCTCGCCTCTGCCTGGGTGATGCTTGCCTTCCTGCCGGCATGAACTGACCGGCCTGGACCGGAGGGGGACCAACGTGAAAAGAACTGTTACGAAGGTTGGCACCGCTCGAAGCTCGAGTGGAGCGCCAAGTGCTCGAGTTCGCGCGATGAGTCCGCCCGCGTTCAAGAGGAGCATGAGGACCGGGGTGCTGTGCGCATTGGCCGGCTTCGCAGGCCTCATGCTGGTCGCAACAAGCGAAGGGGCCTCTGCCACTGACCTAGGCGGCTTCAGACCTGGGAGCGTTGTCGTCGCCCAGGGTGGCACTATCGCCGGGAACGGCACGAGCACGACCGGCGTCGAGGCTAATGGGGAGCTGGAGGTGTACCCACCGGACGCCAACGGTGACGTGGTACCGGTGGCGAGCTTCACCCAGGGCATGTCCGGCCCCTTCGTCGTGGTCTTCGACCCGTCGGGCGACTTGTGGGCGGCCAACGTGAATACCAGTACTCTCGTCGAGTTCACCCGGGCCGAGCTGGGCACACCCGACCCTGTGCCGGCCGTGACCATCTCGTCGGCCACGGGCGCACTCGACAGCCCCTACGGCATGGCTTTCGACCCCTCGGGCAACCTCTGGGTCGTCGGTAACTCTTCGGGCCGGGTCTACGAGTACGCCAAGTGGCAATTGGCCAGGTCGGGCTCGCCGACGCCCGTCACGACGATTACGGACTTCCCGGGCACCCCGCTTGGCGACGCGTTTGACCCCCGAGGCGACCTGTGGGTGACGATTCAACTTTCTCCAACTTGTCCTCAGGGTTGTGTGGTCGAGTTCACTCGGGCCGAGCTGGCCAGGCCCAACCCGACGCCGACGGTCACGATCTCCTCGACCGGCGGCGCCAACATGGCCTTTACGCCCTCGGGGGACATGTGGATGGTCACCGGGGGAGGGCTGCCGGACTGCTACGGCACTCCCTGTAACAACGAGCTGGTGGAGTTCACCAAGGCCCAGCTCTCCAGGTCGGGTTCCCCCACGCCAGCAGTCACGATCAGCTCAACCGAACCTGGCCCCACCGGGTCCCAGTGGGGCCCCTACGGTGTAGGTTCCCTGTGGGGTCCCTACGGTGTCGCCGTCGACCCCTCCGGTGACGTGTGGGTTTCAAACTTCAACACACCCACTACAGTCGAGTTCGGCAGGAACCAGCTTTCCAGGTCGGGGTCGCCCGCTCCTCTGCGGACTATTGCTGGCCCAGACACCGGGATGAACTGGCCCTCCTTCGTCGTCCTGGCGCCGTAAGTGTTGTTCCACGTTTAGCCTCAGCACGGCGGCGTCACGCTGGCCCAGAAGCGCGGGTGCTCGCGCTGGTGCCGCCTGTGCCGGGACCTGTCGGCCCCCGGTGCTGGGTCGCTCGCCGAGCTCGCATCGGTGCGTTGACCTCAACGAGGTCCAGCCTCATTTCCCACCACTTGGCGGGACGCCACCGCAACCTGGATCGTTTCGGCGAAGCGCAGGAAGAGGTTCGTGCTGCATTCGACTCACCGGGTGGGTGGCCGGGTCTCCTCGCTGCATTCGCCGAGGCCACAAACGCTTAACCCCGATCATTCACGCAGGTCATTGAAGATCGAGTGCCGCTCGCAACTGAGGCCGGTCGGTGGGATTGCCGGACGATTCCGGTGACCGAAGAGGCCTGGAGGCCCGCATTTGGCCAAGTCCGCA
>Ga0326727_10002931_pt1 | contig 56280 bp, 42 predicted proteins | sample MB2enrmetagenome_FD_207643 | JGI IMG/M metagenome (GOLD analysis project Ga0326727, IMG submission 207643) | Lab enriched peat soil microbial communities from McLean, Ithaca, NY, United States - MB29MY | ecosystem: Environmental > Terrestrial > Soil > Wetlands > Peat | place: USA: New York...
CACCCAATCGCCCGGCGCCGGGACCCAGGTCGATCACGAAATCCGCGCGCTGGATGGTTTCCTCGTCGTGCTCCACAACCAGCACCGTGTTTCCCAGGTCGCGCAGCTTCATCAGCGTTTGCAGCAGGCGGTCATTGTCTCGCGGATGCAACCCGATAGAGGGTTCGTCCAACACATAGAGCACGCCGCGCAACTTCGAGCCGATCTGCGTGGCGAGGCGAATCCGCTGGCTCTCGCCTCCCGATAGCGTTCCCGCCGACCTCCCGAGACTGAGATAATCCAACCCCACATGGCTCAGGAACTCCAGCCGGCGGTTGATTTCATCCACGACGCGTCCCGCGATAAGGTGCTCACGATCGCTCAACTGCCACCCGCGCACGGTGAGAAGCGCGCGCGCGATCGGCATTTCGACTACATCCGCGATGGAAAGATTTTTCACCCTTACGGAGAGGCTGGAAGCTCGCAATCGCCTGCCATGACAGACCGAACACGCAACGGGCGACATATACTCCAACAGCCATTCGCGATAGGAATCCGGTGCGCGCTCGAAGGTATCTTGCAAGAGACCGGCTACGCCTTCAAAACCATCCCCGCCGCTTAGCAGCAGCACTTGCGTGCGGCGCGGTAGCTTCTCAAAAGGGGTCGAAAGCTTGATTCGCAAAGTCTTCGCGGCCGCTTGCACTTTCTGCTGGACGTAGGCTGCTGAACCCGCAAACGGTCCCAAACCGCCTTCCAGCAGGGGTTTCGATTCGTCGACGACCAGCTTTGACGCGTCCACGCGCCACTCGACACCGAGGCCGTTGCACGTCTCGCAGGCGCCATAAGGGCTGTTGAACGAAAAAGAACGCGGCTCTAATTGCGGAATGCTCATGCCGCACTCCATGCACGCGAGCCGGGTTGAGTAAAGACGCTCGTCGCCGTTGACCACGGAAATAATGACCAGCCCATTGGCTAGCTTCGTCGCGACATCAATCGAGGCTTCCAAACGTTTCTCGATGCCCTGTTTCACCAGCAGCCTGTCGATCACTACCTCGATGGAATGGTTCTTCCGGCGATCGAGCGGGACATCTTCCTCCAGCGAGCGAATCGTCCCATCGATGCGTGCCCGAACAAACCCCTGGCGCGCGTATTTTTCCAGGTCTTTCTTGAACTCACCCTTACGCCCCCTTACCACGGGCGCCAAAACCATGATCCGATCTTCGGGCCGCAACTGAACTACGTGCTTCAGAATCTGCTCCGTGGTTTGCCGCGAAATCTCAATTCCGCAATTGGGGCAAAAAGGAACACCGATTGATGAGTACAATAAACGAAGATAGTCGTATATTTCGGTGATAGTGCCCACCGTTGAGCGGGAACTTCTCCCTGCCGTTTTCTGTTCGATGGAAATTGCCGGGCTTAGACCATCGATAGAATCGACGTCCGGACGCTCCATTTGGTCGAGAAACTGGCGGGCATAAGGCGACAGAGTTTCAACGTAGCGGCGCTGGCCCTCCGCGTAGATGGTGTCGAACGCCAGGGAGGACTTGCCCGAACCACTCAGGCCCGTGATCACCGTCAAGGTGTTTCGCGGAATCTCGACGCTGATGTTCTTCAGGTTGTGCTGCCGTGCCCCGTGAACGGAAATATGACTAAGCATCTAAATCACGGTCGAGATATGATTGTGACGAAGCTGCGACAATTTGGTGACTTCTCGTACATAGGGAGCTAACGAAAGAATGCAGTGCCGGAAGTGCGGTGGGGTCATGACAAGAAGCCACCGCCGTGGAATCGAAAGACTAATTTTCGCACAGGCATTCCGTTGTTCGTCCTGCAATGCAAGACAGCGGCGAACCTATTTCGATGCCAGCTTCGACGAGTTTGCCAATTGCCCGCGCTGCGGGAACAGCGCGCCCGACCGCCGCTCCCGGCGCGACAAAGTGGATTCCATGCTGCATTCCCCCATTCGAATGATCCATTGGGCGCTCGGCGGCACGCTTTATCATTGTGTTTTCTGCCGTTTGCAGTTTTACGACGTGCGCGGTCTGAAGCCCCTTCGCAAGGCTACCGAACCGGACTCAGCTAGTAAGGCCAAGATGGCAAGCTGAACAGACCGCCATCCACCCAAATGGTTTGGCCGGTGACGAAACTCGCCGACTCGGACGACAGGAAAGCCACTACATTGGCCACATCCGCAGGCTGCCCCACCCGGCCAACTGGCGTACGCTGCGCCCAGGTTCCGGCGTAATCTTCGGATTCCTGCCGCGTGCGTTCAATTTCGATAGCGCCGGGTGCGACACAGTTCACTGTAATCCCGTACGCAGCCAATTCCACCGCCGCCACTTTAGTGAACATTTCGATGCCGCCTTTGCTGGCCGTGTAATCCACCAAATGCGGAAACGCGATCTTATTGCATCCCGACCCGATATTGATGATTCGCCCACCCCCGTTGTGTTTCATCAGGCGAGCCGCCCGCTGGGTGCAGAGGAAGCAGCCCTTCAGATTGGTCTGGATGGTCCGGTCCCAATCATCCTCGGAAAGCTCCAGCAGCGGTTTCCAGGTTTGAACGCCCGCGTTGTTTACCAGAATGTCAAGTTCAGGAACCTCAGCAAACATGCGGTCCACTTCGTTCGCCAGACCCACGTTAGCTTGCAGCGGTCTCGCCGTTGCTCCCATGACGCCGATAAAGCGTGCCGTCTCTTCCGCACCGGCCGCGTCCGAGTGATAGTTAACAATCACCTGGCATCCCTGCCGCGCGAGTTCAATGGCGATGCCGCGGCCGACACCTTTGCTGGCTCCCGTGACGAGAGCGGTTTTTCCCGAAAGGGCTAAAGACATGCGATCAGATTGTAGCGTGTTTTCAGCTGGTCGGTTAGCCAAGCGAGCGCAAGTATTCTCGCACCTCCGTCTTGCCAAAGTATGCCGCCGCGCCTTCCGCGGTGGATTGGTAGAGATCTTCCTTGATGTACCGATCGGCGCCGCGTTCGACCAGCAGTTTGACCACCGCCAAGTGCCCGCACTGCGCCGCCATGTGAAGAGCCGTGATTCCCTGACCGTGGGTAAGTCCGCCAAACGTGGCTTTCTGATTGATGTCGGCGCCGTGATCCAGTAGCCACGCGGCGGTCTCGGGGCGGTTGCACACTGACGCCCAAATGAGGGGGGTCCCTCGATATGGATCGGCATTTACCCGCGCGCCAGCCTCGACAAGGCGATCCAGCACGGCCAAGCGGTTGCTTTTCGACGCCCACACGAGGGCTTCGTCGAGAACCTCCTGCGGGTCCGCTGCGGGCCGCCAATCCGGGAAACCACTATGAGGACGATAGAAGCCTCGGGCAGCGCAAGCCTCTGCGGTGAGCGTGCCATCCGGGTTGAAGCAGGCATCCACTAACTCCGGGACGCCGAGCCCGGCGGCCGCCCGAAGATTGTTGGGGGCCACCGAATGCCGTCCTATGAGATCGGCTACCTCGCGATGCCCCCAAAACAGGGCGACGATTAATGGAGTACCGCCTGCACCGTGTGCTTCCACATCGAGCGCCGCGTTATGTTCGATCAGTGCAGCCGCTATTTCCGGTTGATTGGCATAGGCGGCAGCGTGGAGCGGCGTCCAACCGCGATCATTGCCATCGTTGACGTCGGCGCCTGCCGAGAGCAGTAACTCAATCTGCGACAGTCCTCCTTTCCAATCCCCCCTGGCGGCCAGGCTGATCGCGAGATTCAGCAGCGTGTTGCCATTTGTCCCGCGCTCGCCGGCCAGGCGGGGGTTTGTACGGAGCAGAGCCGCCAAGCCGTCAGTGTTGGCGGACTGCAGTGCGGCAAAGGCAGCCATGAACGGTTCAGAGGCTGCCATGGCGGGGTTCGAGGCAAGGAGGTTTACGCGGGTCGTAAGGTCTTCCCAGGTTTCAAAGCCGTGCTCCCTGGCGTAGACCAATTGGGCGTCTTCCTCCGTGAAGGGAGCTTGCCGAATTTCCTCGTCGGTCCAATCGGAAAAATGCGGGTGCCATTCTCGGATTTGTTCCAAAACCGCGGGGCCTGCCGAGTTGCGCGTTCGCATCAGACCGTGAACGCGGTCTGTAATCCAACCCACGTCCGCGACGAATAATCGCGTATGGCGCGAGCGCGAAGACGGCTCGGCGTAGGCCTTCAGTTTGGGCCAACTGGCGAACCCCTGCTCGCGCGCGAGGACAAATTGCGCATCGTGCAGAGACACCAGCTGCCGAACGACGCCGTCTTCCATCGTCGCCCATCGCCCATGCTGCGTTCGCAGCCGGGAGAGTGCCTCTATGTTTCCGGATCGGACCGCCCGCAAGAGCTCGCGAGCCTGCTTCTTCTGCTGTTCAAGATTCAAGACTGCCTCCTTCGTATGCCTGGTCCGCATGACAGGCGAAAGAGGGTCAACAAAAGCGATGCCTCAAAGGAGCAGGTGGGCGCAGCCCTTTCCGCGGACTGGACGCGTCCTGCACGCGTCTGGAATTGAGCTTACCAAAGTCGGCATCAGTGCGCCAACTTCTTCAAAGCCACTGCATTCATGCAATACCGTAAGCCGCTGGGCTTAGGGCCATCCGGAAACACGTGTCCCAAATGGGCATCACAGGTGTTACATAGAGTCTCAACGCGCGTCCCAAATGATGTATCCAGATGATATGCAATCACCTCGGGCTTCACCGGCTGCGTGAATGAAGGCCAACCCGTCCCGGACTCGAATTTTTCGGAGGCATCGAACAGCACCGTATCGCAGCAGACGCAGGCATAAATCCCGGGTTCAAACAGGCTGCACATAGGCGAGCTGAAGGCCCGCTCGGTACCCGCCTGCCGGGTCACCCGGTATTCCTGCTCGGTGAGTTGCGCCCGCCATTCGGCGTCCGTCTTCTCGACCCGATGATCTGGAGTCAGGTTGCCCGCCTTCGCGAAATTTAGAATGTCATTCCAGTTCAGCACCGTTATCTCCTTCCTCAACTATAAGCGACCATAAACCTATGCGCATACTTGCGGAAGACGGCGACCGCGGACAACGCCTCGACGTTTTCCTGCAACGCCACTTACCCGAATTCAGCCGTTCCCGCATCCAGAGCTGGATCAAACAGGACCTGGTTCGCGTAAATGAGCAACCGGCGAAGGTCTCGCTCACGCTGCATGGAGGCGAATCCATCGAGGTGGAACCCGCGCCGCTTCCGACGTTGCACGCCACCGCTGAAGACATTCCTCTTAGCATCCTTTACGAAGATGAATGGCTGGTAGCCATCGATAAGCCAGCCGGCATGGTGGTTCATTCCGGAGCGGGCGTCGCCTCGGGAACCGTGGTTAACGCGCTGCTGCACCGCTTTGAACAGCTTTCCTCGCTGGGGGGCGAGACGCGTCCCGGCATCGTCCACCGGCTCGACCGCTTCACCAGCGGTGTTCTTCTGGCGGCAAAAACAGACGCTGCGCATCAAGCGCTTGCCCGACTTTTTGCGGCCCGGAGAATGCGCAAGCTTTACCGCACGTTGGTCCACCGGGACATGGACGGAGAAACAGGGCGCATCGAAAAACCCATCTCGCGCGACCCCGTGAACCGCACCCGCATGACCGCGCGCCTCAAAACCGGGAGAGCCGCATGGAGCGAATGGACCGTACTGCAACACTTCCCCAACGCCGCCTACCTGGAAGTCCTTATCGGCACGGGCCGCACGCATCAAATTCGCGTGCATCTCTCCAGCATCGGGCACCCAGTGGTGGGCGACAAGCTCTACGGCGCACCTACGGAACTACCCGGACTCCCGCCTCTGGGGCGATATTTCCTCCACGCCCACCAGATCGAATTTCAGCATCCCTTCACTGATAAGCTGTTGACCATAACGTCACCCCTGGCTCCGGAGCTTGCCCGGTTCCTCGGGGCACTTCAGACTTACACTAGAGGCAAATGATGAAGTTCAGTTCGTACGGGGTGTTATTCGGATTGCTGCTGGCCGGGTGTCCAGTGGTGTTACCTCAGCAGCCAGATGCCAAACAGGAAAATGTTCCGGTCGACCCCAACCGCATCCTCCTCGACGTGACCCGCGTCAATGTTCTTTTCACTGTCACAGACAAGAAGGGCCGCTTCATCACGGACCTGGCGAAAGACGATTTCCAGGTCTTTGAGAAGAAGAAAGAACAGAATATTGTCCAGTTCACGGCCGAAAGCGATCTGCCGCTGCGCCTGGCTCTGCTGATAGACACCAGCAATAGCATTCGCGACCGCTTCAAGTTTGAGCAGGAAGCGGCGGTGGAGTTCATCAACAGCACGGTGCGCCCGCGCGAAGACAAGGCCATGCTGGTGAGTTTCGACAGTGCCACCGAGCTTGTTGCGGACCTCACCGACAATCCGGAGGTGCTTGCCAAAGCGGTGCGAAGCTTGCGTCCGGGCGGCGGCACGTCGCTATACGACGCCATCTTCTACGCGTGCAAGGACAAGCTGCAACTGGATCAGCCGCGTGATAAATTCCGCCGCGCCATGGTGATTGTGTCCGACGGCGACGATAACCAGAGCCGCGTCACGCGCGATCAGGCTCTCGAGATGGCGCAGAAGGCGGACGTGGTGATCTACGCGATCTCCACCAACAACAAGCACGAGCCCAGCGAAGGCGATAAGATTCTACGCTACTTCACTGAAGAAACCGGGGGACAGGCATTCTTTCCCTTTGAGGCGCGGGACCTCTCGCAATCGTTCGAGAACATCGCCAACGAGCTGCGGCATCAGTACAACATCTTCTACCGCCCTTCGCCGCTTGAGGCGGATGGATTGTTTCATCCCGTCAACGTGCGCGTGAAAGGCCGTAAAGACGTCATCGTGCGCGCGCGCAAGGGCTATTACGCGCCTAAGTTGAAGACTTAGATTGTTAGTCGCAGCTCGGGCGGGCTTACTACCTTGACGTAATTGGTTGGAGGTGTTTTTTCTGTTTAGGCGGCCTCCTGATGAGCGGTTCGGGGCACTTCGGCGGGGTCATTTTGGACGGGAATTTCCGGCGAGTCGGGCGGGGTTGTGCAAGGTTGTGCAGGTTTTTGCGATGCACAGGAGGCGGCGTCTCTTTCGAATTCGACCGGTCCGCGGACAGGCGTTGAGGGTTGTGCAGGCGCGGCTTGTTCCGGAATGTGTAATTCTTCGGTGACCAATTCACTGGCTTTATGTGCCGGCGCAGGCGTCGTGATTACGTTGATTACGGCGAGGGACGCTTTAAGGCGCACGGATGGCGCGGTTTGGGGGTCCTGGAGAACACGCAGGAGAGATGTCACGGCCAGCTCGCCGAGCAACTGGAGGTGATCGCGCCAGTAGGCTGCTTGATCGAATTGCGCGGACTGCCAGGCGTTGCGGAACTCGGGTGAGCCGGCGCGGCGCCAGTTAGACACGGTGTTGCGATGGACTCCGGCGGCTTTAGCGGCCGCGCCGACTGTGCTTCCTTGTGCAAGGAGCGCCAGGACGTGTTGTTGTTGCGAGGTAAGGATTGGTTCGGTCATAAGATGTGGCCCGGCTTCAGTTTATGAGCGGATGAAGCGGGGTGAAGGTTGGTTTTGGGGCGGGATGTGGCAAACAAAGGTGAACATATTACTGGAATGGTTGTGAACCGCCTTGTCACACGCAGGTCAAACGCGTGGAATCTCAGGAGACTTTTGGGCTCGCGCGGCGACTAAGATGATAGTTTGACTGAGCTATTGGCCCCGCTCCGGCAATACTGGGGCTATGATTGCTTCCGGCCGCTTCAGGATCGTATCGTACGCAGCCTGGTGGACGGCCACGATGTCGCCGTCGTCATGCCCACGGGCGGCGGAAAATCGCTCTGCTACCAACTGCCCGCCGTCGTGTCCGGCCGCACCGTGGTGGTCATCTCGCCGTTGATTTCGCTGATGCAGGATCAGGCGGCGCAACTTGCTCAAATGGGCATCCCCGCCGCCGTTCTGAACAGCTCCATGGGAGCAGCGGAACAGTCTAGAACGATGCGCGCGGCCATGGAAGGCGCATTCCGCCTGCTGTACCTGTCGCCGGAAAGACTGGCCCGGCAGGACACGCTCGGTTGGCTTGCGCGCGTCCCCATGGCCTTTTTCGCCATCGACGAAGCGCATTGCATTTCCGAATGGGGCCACGAATTCCGTCCGGAATATCGCCAGTTGCGCCGTCTGCGCCAGCAGTTTCCGGATCTTCCCATCGCCGCATTCACCGCGAGCGCAACGAAGCGGGTGCGGCAGGACATCCTGGAACAACTCGGTTTGCGCGATCCCCATAAATACATCGCCAGCTTCCATCGCGCCAATCTTCGCTACCTGGTGAAAGAGTGCAAATCCGACACCCAGGACAAGCTTCTTCTGCGAGCCATGGAGGTGCATGAAGGTTCTAATGTGATCATCTATGCGCCAACCATCGCGCGCGTGGAAGAGACCGTCGACTATCTGGGCGATCACGGCATCGCCGCCGTTCCCTATCACGGCCAGATGGACAACGCGAACCGGCAGCGCAATCAGGAACGATGGATGTCGGATGAAGTGCGCATTCTGGTGGGCACGCTGGCTTTCGGCCTGGGCATCAACAAACCGGCGGTGCGCGCCGTGATTCATCTTTCTCTGCCAAAATCCATCGAGCAGTATTACCAGGAGGCCGGACGGGCCGGACGCGATGGCGAAGCCGCCGAATGCGCGCTTCTTTGGCAGAAGAAAGATGCCGGCCTGCTGGCCTACTTCTGCGAGCAATTGGCGGGCAAGGAAGAGAAGCAGCGCGCGTGGGAGCGATATCACGCGATCAAGAACTTTGTCACCAATGAGGAGTGCCGCGACCGGCAGATCTGCCAGCACTTCGGCGAGACCCCCAAGTGGGAGAAATGCGGCTCCTGCGATCAATGCGGGGAATTGCCGGAGTGGATGACCGAGAAGAGATTCCTGGATAGACTGCGCCCGAAGAAGTGGCGACAGGATCGCGCCGTCGACCCTGAACTCATGGACTTCCTGCGCGAGTGGCGCCGCGAAATCGCCCGCCGCCAACAGGTGCCGGCGTTCCTGATTTTGACCGACGCGACGTTGAGCGATGTGTGCGCCAAACGACCCCGCGCCATGGATGAACTGACCGGCATCACAGGAATCGGCGAACGCAAAGCGCAGCAGTATGGCATGGAAATCCTGCGAGCGCTGGAACGCTTCCAATCCGGCGAGCGGGCCTTAGCGCAGAAGTCCCCGGAAGACCTGTCGAGTCCCGCGCAGGAGACGCTGAAACTATTGGACTCAGGAAAGACCTTCGAAGAAATTGCCCAGCTGCGCGGGAGGCAAGTCAGCACGGTCGTGGGCTTGATCGCCACTATGGTGGAGCAAGGGAAAGTGGCATTTCGCCCGGAATGGATTCGACCGGAGCTTCTTGAACCTATAGAATCCGCCGCAAGCGCGGTAGGGCATCAATGGCTGAAACCTCTCAAGGAGCGCGTGCCGGAGGCAACTTACGATGAAATCCGGCTTATCGTCGCGAAGCTGCGGAGTGAAGCCCTGCCCCGTACAATCAATACGTGATCCGAACGCTGTTCTTAGTTTTCTGCCTGGGTTGGAGTGCATCCGCCGCATGGGATGCGCGCGTGATCGCGGACGACCTGAAAGACGGCTACCAGGTGGTGATCGCGGATGTGAACCACGATGGCAAGCCCGACTTGATCGCCGTCGCCAGCGGCCAGACCGATCTCGTCTGGTATGAGAACCCAACCTGGACGCGCCATGTGATCGCATCGGGCTTGCACCATATGATCAATGTGGCGGCCCTCGATGTGGATGGCGACGGGATTCCCGAAATCGCGGTGGCCTACGAGTTTTCAAACGATGCGAGGAAGAGCCTGGGCATCGTCGCCGTGCTGCATCACGACGGGGACCCAGCGCGCCCGTGGACCCTGCGTGAAATCGACCGCCTGCCCACTTCCCACCGCTTGCGCTGGGCCAAACTGAACGGCAAGGACATCCTTTTGAACGCCCCACTCACAGCGGCGACGGCAGTTCCGCCTCTATACGAAGGCCACGTCCCGCTGGTTTTCTATCGCCCGGGCGAGTGGAAGCGCGAGGTGATCGACACGGCCAATGAAGGCGTGCAACATGGAATTTATCCATCGCCACACGGTTTATCGGATCACATTCTGACCGCCAGCTTCTCCGGAATCGACCACTACCAGTTCGAAGCGGGTAAGTGGGATCGCCGAGAGATTAGTCACGGCGACCCAAGCCCCTGTCCTAAGTGCGGATCGAGCGACGTAGCCGTGGGACACCAGAACGGCGCCGAGATGATCGTGGCCATCGAACCGTGGCACGGCAATCAAGTGGTGGCTTACTTCGAATCGCATCATAAGTGGGTTCGGAATGTCATTGATGAAGGACTTATGGATGGCCATACCATCTTAGTGGCCAATGGGATGGTGATTGCGGGCTTCCGGGGCAACGGCGGCGGCGTGCGGGCCTATCAGCAGGCGAAGAATGGCAAGTGGCGCAAGACGGTGGTTGCAGATGGAACGCCCGCGGCATCCTGTGCGGCGGGTAAAGCGGAGATATTCTGCATCGGCGGGACTAAGATCACGGCTTATACGATGCGATGAGTGGATGAATGACGTTTCAGTTCCGAGTGACTGTGATGCAGGTCCTCGCGGCGGGTGGAATGGGGCAACAAACTCCAGCCGAACGCGCTTCAGTCAGGTTGGCCGCCGGGGCCGGAAGTAATCCCCGTCCCAGGAATTGGCGGGCCAACTCTCGGGCGCCGTCATCCAAATCGAGCAGCTCTCGCCCGGAGTCAGATCTTTCGATCCCTTCCTTACAGCCTGCCATGCGGGCCGTCGGTCGAAGCTCACCAAGGTCCGGGGTCAAATGGTGAATCGAGTTGTCACCCGGCCAGAATTTGGTGTGAGCCTGAGAACGCTCCCTGCAGGGCAACCAGAGTTTGGATCACCTCTGCCGGCGGCCGCTGTTCACTCGGATAGGCCGGCTGGGAAAGCACTCGAACCAGATCGGATACGGCGCGAACCGGCGCGACATGCAAGATTTCCTCGTCCAAATGGATGGTCATCTGCAGCTTCGAAGGCTACCCGACTGATGATGTGAATCGGTGATTCACTCTACGAGAATAGACTAATGACCCGCGTCCGTATTGATAAATGGCTCTGGGCCGCTCGCTTCTTCAAGACCCGCTCCCTGGCAGGACACGCCTGCGAACTCGGCCGCATCGAAGCCAACAACCAGCCCGCCAAACCCTCGCGTGAGGTCAAGGTTGGCGACCTGCTGCAAATCAGGAATGACAGCGGCGAATTCCAAGTCGAGGTACTCGCCCTTAGCGAAATGCGCGGCCCGGCAGCCGTCGCCCAAACGCTTTACCGCGAGACCGAGGCCAGCCGGGAACTGCGCCTCAAACTGCAGGAAGAACGCAAGATCATGGTCCACTTCGAAGCGCGGCGCGAAGGCAAACCATCCAAACGCGACCGCCGCGAACTCGACCGGCTCAAAGGCCGAGCCTAATGCCTTTGCTCATTCTGCCGATTAGAACAAAGGATGGCTATCGGAAAGGCAACCGGCGCTCTGCTGGCCGCGATCATATGCTCCCGCGCCACAATTCTCCCCATTGAGGTGGTCGGCGAAGCAGGCGCCGCCAGCAGCGTCACGCTCGCCCTTCCCGCTAACTCCGTGAAGCAGGTCCGCTCACTCTGGTTCCAGATCCACGGGCTGGGATTCGCCGGGATGGCCAGCATCCGAATCAACCGATGCACCTGGATTCCACTCACCAACGAATCCGCCACAATCGCCGAGCCGGGCCGCAGCTACGGCGGTATCGGCGGCGGCTTCGCGACTCTGCAAATGACCTTACCGCTTGACCCGGAAACCATGCTGCCCGGCCCTAATACGGTTGAATTCCGGTTCAACCGCTCGAATGGCGTTGTAAGCGGTTTCCGCGTCCTCGCGCTCAATTTCCTCAGCGCGGACGGCCATAAAATTGTGCCGCCCGAAGCCTTTACTCAAGAGGATCCAAAAAGCTGGACGCCGCCCCTTCCCGATGCCGCGAATCTCGAAACGGGAAAGCGTCTCTGGCACACGGCCCAACTGGTGGCGAATAGTTCTGCATCCGCCCTGCCCATCCGCGCGCACTGCGCCGACTGCCATACCGCAGACGGCAGGGATCTCAAATACTTCAATTTCTCCAACGCGTCCATTGCCGCCCGCTCACGCTTTCACGGGCTCACCGAGCTCGAAGGCCAACAAATCGCCAGCTACATCCGCTCGTTGCCACTTCCCAATCCGGGACGTCCCTGGAATCCGCCTTATCAGCCCGGCCCCGGTCTCGACGAGCAGACGCCCGCGAACTGGGCAGCCGGCGCCGGCCTCAAATGGGTACTGGACAGTGATCTTGAAACCCTTCCTTACATTGCTCCGTCCGCCTTTCTTCCGGACGCCAACCTCAATCTCCGGGGGGTTCCCATCGCCATGCAACTGCCGGACTGGAACCACTGGCTGCCGCGCGTCCATCCGCTCGACGCCTGGCCCACCCGGTTCGAAGCCGGCGATTTCTCGCGTCTCTACCGCACGGCCGCCCCAGACGGGAGCGCAACTTTCTTCGAGAAGTGGGCCAAAGCTCGCAGTAAGCTGCTTACCCACTGGTCGCCCGCGCTCACCGAAGCCTTCTACTCCGCCCAACTCTGGCAACTAGTCAAAACCTGGGAGATCATGCAGGAGTCCGGTCTGGAACAAGCGCGCTGCTGGCCCAACACCATTCCCGCTGGTACCGCTCCGGACGCCGTCAACATTCCCGACGGCCCCTATGGCATGGGTGGCAGCGCGCTTACCAACGAATACTTCAGCAATGCCTGGTATGAAGTGCAGATGCTCCTCAACAATGGCAACCACCGGCGGCATGATCGCGCGCCCATTGATTGGACCTACTCCATCCAAAAATTCCTGTTACTCCAGCGGGAAAGCCAAACCCCGGAACCGGCGCGCCTCCTCATCGCCCTCATCAAGTCCACGCAGTCCAGCGATCCCAAAATAGGTCCGGAAAACATTGCTGAAGGGTGGCGACCCGACGACAACATTGACCCTCGAATCATGGTCTCCACCGAGTGGGCGCCCGTCTTTCAGACCGTCCCGATCGAGACCAGACGCAAGATCACGGAGTTATTGCTGACGGTGTGGCTGGAGAAGACTTCCCAGTATCATCCTGCCGCTTATTTCCACCGCGGCTTGTCACAAGACTACGCGGCGCCAGCCCAAGTTCGGGGCATCTACGGGGGGAGAGTGTGGGAGGACGCGGCCCAGTTTCAAGCCCTGGGCATCAACCCCTCGCTTATTCAGAGGATACAAGCGTGGGGCCGTGAATACACCGACGCAGCGGCACGCTTTCAATACTCACAGTAAGGTGCTGAAGCTACTTGTTGTCTAACTCAGACAGACTCTGCGCAAGCGCTTGCTGGGCCAGAGGAATGTTGCCGATGATCTCGACGGCCACATTCCGGAGCAACTGCACCGCAGCCGAAGGCGCGGTCGCCATCTGAGTGATCCGGTCCGTCATCTTGACCACGGAATGCGCGATCTTGAGCCGCTTCTCCTGCCATTGCGTGAGTGCTGCATCGTCGCCGGTTTGAAGCGTCGCGTGCAGCGCCCCGGCCAGCGAAATCGCATCCTGAATTCCGGTATTCATCCCCTGTCCGCCCGCGGGGCTGTGCACGTGCGCGGCATCGCCGGCCAAAAGAATCCGGCCCCGGCGTAACCCCCGCACCACCCTATGCTGCAGGTGAAAGCGAGAGGACCACAGCATCCGCCGAATCGAGACAACCCCTTCGTCCGGTCCGCGCTCCATCAGAATGGCCTCCAAATCGGCATTAGAAGGTTCGGCTGGGGCATTCTCCATGGTTGCCACAACGCGGAAGCGATCGCCGGGAGGCAGCGGAGCCACCAGCATGATCCCGTTCCCAGAGAAGAACAGGCTGACTTCCTGCCGGTCAAGCGGCCAATCCATTTGCACATCGGCCAGCACGAAACTCTCGTGATAGGCGCCGCCCTCAAATGGAATACGCGCCTGCTCACGCACCATGCTGTGCATTCCGTCGCAGCCCACAACCCACTTGGCTCGAACTGTTTTCTCCTCGCCGCGGCTTGAGAACTTCACCTGCACATCGTTCTCACCGCCGATCACCCCGCTTACTTTCGCGGGCCGCTCGACGGCGCCGCCCAGGGCTTCCAGACGCCGCAGCAGAATCGCTTCCGTCCAGTCCTGCGGACACATCAGAGTGAATGGATACTTCGTGTCAAGGTCCTTGAAGCTGACATTCGCAAGGATCCGGCAGCCGTGGCGGATGCGGAAGATGGGAACAATTAGCCCTTCCTGCAGCAACTCCGCGGTGGCACCCAGCGACTCCAGAACTTCCAGGGTGCGGGCATGCACTACGCAGGCGCGCGACGTATTCGCACCCGCGGGCAACTGATCCAGGATTAGCGCTGGGACGCCGAGTCTTCGTAACTCCGCGGCTAAAGCAAGACCCGTGGGGCCCGCTCCCACGATCACAACATCGACGCTGGGTGCATCCATCATGCTGATTCTCGCACCCCCTGAAGCGCTCGCGCCAAGTTCCCGCGCCGGTTCACGCAAATCGAATGGAGACCCAGCCACTTGGCCAGAACCCGCAGTTCCCGCATCAGCGCCGCCGCTGTCTCTGCCCCATCGGCGTGTATCTCCCGATGCGCCGCGGCCACCACCAGAACGCGCTCCTTCCGATCAGCCCGCAGGTCCACACGCGCCACAATGCGCTCCCCCATCAGAAAGGGCAGACAGTAATAGCCCCATTTGCGCTTGGCTTCCGGCGTGTAAATCTCAATGCGATAGTCGAAATCAAACAGGCGTTCGGCTCGCGGACGGAACCACACCACAGGGTCGAACGGCGATAGCAACGCCGCTCGGGTGAGCGTTCCAGCCTCCGCGTCCCTATGTAGATAGGCCATTTCCTTCCAGCCATCCACGCGGACCGCGCGAAGTTCTCCAGCTTCCAACAATTCAGCCACGCGGGGACGCGCCTCGCCCACCGGCATGCGGTAATAGTCCGCAAGATCTTTCAGCGTGCCCACACCATAAGCCTTCGCCGCCAGGCGAAGCAGTTCCCGCTGCGACTGCTCGCGTGAAACCTGCCTGCGATGGTGCTCTTCTGGAATCAAGCGCTCGGCCAGATCGAACGTCCGTGCGAAATTGGAAAGGCGCTTTGCCACCGCCAGCGCTCCGCGTCCAAAGTGCGCCTCCAAGATAGCCCGCGGTCCCATGCCGGACCAGCCATCCGGAGTCCGCTCACGAAGGCCGTCCGGCGAAGGGAAATCAGATGCACTCAGGGGGCCGCGTTGGCGTACCTGCTGCAGCATCCAATCTACGTATTCCGCGTGTTTCGCCATCACCTTCTCAAATCCCCACGGGCGCACGCGATGCTGCTCCATGCGATGCCGCAGCAGCGGCCACGTTGAAACCGGCACGATGGACGCTTCGTGTGCCCACTGCTCGGTAAACTCCCCGCTGCGATAAACGACGTCATCGAACCGCGCTCGGGAATAAGGTCCCAGTCGAGAGAACACAATCAGGTAGTGAGCGGGAATTAGAACGTTGACGAAGTCCAGCTGGATCAACCCCAACCGCCGAATGACATCTTCAATCCGCTTCGGACGGGGTCGCACGAATCCCTGAGCATTTAGCGCAATTCGTCGCGCTTCAGAGATCGAGAGGTCCATCACGGACGCCTGAAGTTAAACCGCCGCCCAATGATCATCTTCACGACCAGATGATCCGTGGCATGTGTCACTCCCACCCCAACGCCGGCATTGAACTCCCACTTCGGCGAAAGGTTCAGGTCAATGCAAGGAACAATCTGCTGTTCCTGGTCGCGCACCGCATCGAACCCGGTGATAGGTCCCACCGAACCATAGTATTCAAGACCCGCGTTGATCTTTTTGGTGATGTCGTAGCCCACTTTGAAGTTCGGCGAGAAGACCAGGCCCTGCGGCACGCTAGGTCCGTGGAACGATCGGTCGAGCGTCGGATTCAGCGCCGTGTACCACCGCCCAATCTGCTTGTCGATGATGGGACGAATTTCAATGGTCCAGGTATCCGGCGAATATGGGTATCTCTGATACCCGACCTCGACGGAGAGGCTGGCCCCCACCGGCCACTTCCAGGAATCGGGAACACGCGCCCGCGGCCGGATGTGATCGCCTACCCACTGCCATCCATGCAGGGCGTCGGCGCTGGTGAAAATGTAGAAGCCGGTTTCAAACCACGGCGTAATGCCCTGCGTAATCTCGACCGTCTCGTGCTCCGCATGCTCGGTCGGGAAAACGCCTGCAATCTCTTCTTTGCTGCCGGAGAAGGTGAAGTTGCTGTGCAGCTCAATCATTGTGTTCCCCGGTGCGACAGTGTCCGACCCGTAGACCTGAATCTCATAATCATTCTGCGCAAAACCGGCGGCTACGCTGAAAAGCAGCAGGCAAAGAATTCTGGTCATCCCGATCCTGTTTATACTAAACCCATGAACAAATCGCTGGTGGCCGCCATGCTGGTTAGCTCGTGCGTAGCGTTAGCCCAAGCTCCGAATTTCAGCGGAGTGTGGAAGGCCAATCTGGAGAAGAGCAAATTCGCCGGTCCACCACCCACCAGCTATCTGATGCTGATCGATCAACAAGGGTCGAAAATCACTCAGACGGTAGGCCTCACAGGCCAGCACGGAGAACAGCGATCGATGTTCACCTATGACATCGGCGGCGGGCATGCGTCGCGCAACACGATGATGGGTACGCCCATGCAAACCACTGCGGCAATCGACGGCGCAACGCTGAAGCTCACCTCCAAGCTGGCCACCGAACATGGCGGATCGGGCACGGAAACCTGGACCCTCTCGCCCGAAGGCGCCATGCTCACCATCGTCTCCGCCTTCAAAATGGGCGAGCATGGCGTGGAACAAACGCTGGTTCTGGAAAAGCAGCCCGACTCCGCGGGTGATCCGCTACGCAAACCCGAGCAAACCGCCGTCGAACGTTTCAAGAATGTTCAGATTGCCAAAGATATGCCCGCGTCGCAGTTCATCGACATGATGCGGTCCTTCACGTGGTCTCTTGGAATCGAATGTGATCATTGCCACGTGCAAGGCAATTTCGCGTCGGATGAGAAGGAAGACAAAGCCATGGCGCGCAAGATGATGACCATGACCCACAACATTAACGAATCCACCTTTGGCGGCCATCAGGAAGTTCGCTGCTACACCTGCCATCGCGGACAGCACGAGCCGCAATCCAGGCCGGCGTTCCAATAATGAGCATCCGCGCGTTCGTTATTTCGGAACCTGGCCGTTTTCATTTCGAGGATCGGGAAGCGCCGCAGCTTGCCGAAGGGCACGCGCTGTTGCGTGTTCGATCAGTCGGGCTGTGCGGCACCGACTTGAGTTCCTTTCGAGGATCGAATCCGCTGATCAGTTATCCGCGCGTTCCTGGACATGAGGTCGCCGCAACGGTGATCCAGGTGAATGGGGATGCCCCGCCCGGTATCGAGGTTGGCGCGAACGTTGCCGTCTCGCCCTACAAGAACTGCGGCATGTGCGCGTCCTGCCGTCGCGGCCGCCCCAACGCTTGCCAGTTCAACGAAACCCTGGGCGTGCAGCGTGACGGCGCTATGACGGAACTGATCGCAGTTCCCTTTTCCCGTCTGATCTTCGCTGGCGGAATGCCACTCCGCACCCTGGGCGTTGTCGAACCGCTCACCGTGGGATTCCACGCGGTGAGCCGCGGGCGCGTGACCGCGTCGGACATTGTGGCCATATTCGGCTGCGGCGGGGTCGGGCTCGGTGCGGTGGCGGGCGCCGCGTTTCGAGGAGCGCGGGTTATCGGTGTCGACGTTGAACACGCCAAGCTGGATCTCGCCCGCAAGGCTGGCGCGGCACTCACCATTCATTCCGGAGAGGAATGTCTGCACGACCGGCTCGTGGAGCTTACGGGCGGTCACGGGCCGGATGTCATCATCGAGGCCATCGGAAATCCGGCGACGTTTCGAGCCGCCGTCGAAGAAGTCGCCTGGACGGGCCGCGTGGTCTATATCGGGTACGCCAAAGAGCCTGTCAGTTACGAAACGCGCTGGTTCGTCCAGAAGGAACTCGATATCATCGGCTCGCGAAACGCGGTGCCGGAAGACTTCGCGGCTACCGTGGAAATGCTGCGCCAGGGGCGATTTCCGGTGGAAGAAGCCATCTCGCACGTCTTCCCGTTTGAGCAGGCGGGCGAAGCTTTTGCATCATGGAGCGCCAAACCCGGCGGGTTCCGTAAGATTCTAGTGGAGGTGAATGCCTGATGTTTAACCTGGCTGGCCGAAGCGCCGTCGTTATCGGGGCAACGTCTGGAATTGGCCGAGCGATCGCGATTGCACTGGCCAGAGCCGGAGCCAACGTTTCGCCCGCCGGGCGCCGCGTCGAGCGGGTTCATGAAGCGGCCGACGAAATCGAGGCCTTGGGGGCCAAGTCGCTGCGCCAGTCCGTCGACGTAGCCAGTCACGAATCCATCACGGCCCTGCGCGACGCGGCCATAGCCCGGTTCGGACAGGTGGATATTCTTGTGAACTCCGCCGGGGCCACCAAACGCACCCCCACTTTGAAAGTGTCCGATGCCGAATGGAACAATATCTTCGACACCAACGTCACTGGCGCTCTGCGCTGCTGCCAGATTTTTGGTGAGCATATGCTGGAGCGGCGCTACGGCCGTATCATCAATATCGCGTCGCTCTCTTCGTTCGTGGCGCTTTACGAAGTTGCGGCTTACTCGGCCAGTAAGGCGGCGATCGCCTCATTGACGAAGTCGCTGGCCATCGAATGGGCCAAACATGGCATCTGTGTCAATGCCATTGCCCCCGGTGTAGTTCGTACGGAGCTCAACGCCGCTCTGCTGGACGGCACGGCTCGCGGCCAGGAGTTTCTGGCGCGAACGCCGGTTGGCCGGTTTGGAACCGCAGCTGAAATTGCAGCTGCAGCCGTCTTCCTCGCATCCGATGAAATCACCTACGTAAACGGCGTAGTGCTGCCGGTCGACGGAGGGTTCCTGGCCAGCGGTGTGAATCAGTAGTTCCGCAGGCCCAGCATTTCCTTCACGGCATTGATCACATCCTGTTTGGTGAAAGCCTGACTCGGATTTTGTCCCTTTGCCAGGTAGTACTGGCGCATAAATCCGGCGGCAGTGGCCTTCGCTCGGGGCCCCGCCTTCCCGCCGGAGAGGCCGAGAAATGGCCCCAGCGTTTCCAGCAACCCCGTGCCTGGCCGGCCTGCCACGACGCCATTGCCGCCAAAATCGATAAACGGATCCGCGTTGAAAATGGACACGAGTTCGCTATTCGAAATCGCCGGTATCGAAAGGCCGTAGGCTTTGTTGGCCGCCGCGATGAACGCATTTGCGAAAATCGCGTGTCCGGTATCCGAAGGATGAACGCCGTCCAGACTGAACGCTCCGCCGTTGTAGTGTGTCGTGATGGTGATGCCCTCGATCGTGATGGGGTTCGCGATGAAGTTGTTCAGCACCGCATACGCGTTGACCACCGGGAATCCGGCCGCGCCGGCCGTCTCACCGATGACCTGGTTGTACTGTTGAATCTGCTGCTGAATCGCGGTAATTTGGGCGGAGGTCAGCACATAGTTCGGGTTCTGAAGGATGCTTCCGTCCAAGATCCCTAACTGCAGCAGGATCATGGTTGGTAACGAAGTGACCGTTCCATCGGGTAAATTGTAGTTTGTTCCGGTGTATCTAGTCAGATCGTTGTTATCGAACAGGTAGGCCATTTTCGTGAGGTCGGGAACGTTTGACATCACAACCTTGGCCCCGGTAGCCTGAAGTCGCGAAACGAGCTCCTGATACTCCGAAGTGAAGGTTGCAAGCGGCGTGACACCGCTTTGGCTCCCCAGCGCGTCGTAGCTGAGAATTTCGCTGATCAAGTCATCATTTCCCACCCAGGCGACCACCATAGCGGGCTTCACCTGCTCCACAATCTGAATCTGGCTCATGCCGTAGTAGGGAGCTAAAACAAGGTCCGCTTCGGTGGAAGGGGTTCCCGTGGATGCCGTGGCTGTGAGAACGTTTTCCGTTGTTGCGCCGGAAACGGCCAGGTCCACTGGATCTGTTGTCACGCTGATTCGCGAGCGGCCGGAATCAGTAAAGATCGACGCGAATAGGGATGTGCTCAGCAGTGGTTGCGCGAATGGCGCCCCCATCTGGTGCGCCACCCGATTGAGGTAGGTGTTCGGCTGACTTTCTTCAAATGCGTTGGCCGATTGAACTCCCTCGCCAAGGCTGTCCCCAATCCCCACTAGCGGCGGTGATTGGGCCAGAGCGCTGCTCGCCGCAAGTGCAATCGTTATGTACCATTTATGAAATGCGTTCATGGGTCCTCCGGAAAACATATTGAATTATATGACGGCCCCAATCAGCAGAAGGGCATTTCTATGGACGCCTGCGGTCGGCTCGGTACTAATTGCCTCAGATGAGATACGGAAGTTCGAACCGTGGCAGAGAGGGTTGTTGGATATCCACCACATCTCGACTGGCCGCGGAAACTCGGTCCTCGTCATTTGTCCCGACGGAACCTCGATCATGATCGACGCGGGGGCGGTGCGGGGGTCCACGGAGGCGATGGGACCGGCGCGTCCCGACTCAACTCGGCGCCCCGGCGAATGGATCGGAAGATATGCGCGGCGCCACCTTCGCAGTGCGCCGAGGCAAGAGTTGGACTATTTCGTTCTGACCCATTTCCATGGCGATCACATGGGCGATGTGACCGCTGATTCGCCTCGTTCACCGGACGGAACCTACAAACTATCCGGCGTATCGGATGTCGCCGAACTGCTCCCCATCCACCACCTGATCGATCGCGGGTATCCCGACTATCACTACCCAACGGCATCAACTTACGACGGAACGCTGAACTACATTCGCTTCGCGCGCTCCATCGCGAAGCGCGGCACAAGAGCTGAAAAGCTTCAGGTTGGCTCATCACGGCAAATCGAAGCTGCCGCTGTCACAATCCGCAACCTTGCTGCGAATGGCGAGGTTTGGACCGGGGTCGCAGACGCCACAAGACAAATGTTCCCGCCGTCATCCGACCCGCATGAAAATGCCTGTTCCATCGCACTGCGCCTCAGCTATGGGGCATTCAGCTACTACATCGGTGGAGACTTGACTTGCGACACTGCGTTTGGCACGGCGCCCTGGCTGGATGTGGAAACCGCCGTAGCAAAAGCGGCTGGGCCGGTAAGCGTCTCGGCCGTGAACCATCACGGTTACTTTGACGCCACCGGCCCGGATTTCGTTCGCCACATGCGATCCAGAATCTACATTTTGCAGACCTGGCACGCGTCGCATCCCGCGCTTTCCGTTCTCGACAGGCTTTACAGCCCTATACTTTACTCGGGAGACCGTTATGTTCTGGCCACGGGGCTGGTTTCCGCCGCGGCCTTGGCGGACGATCGGTTTTCATCCAGGATGCTGAGCCAGCAAGGCCACATCGTCGTCCGGGTGTCAGAGGGTGGCAAGCGCTACGAAGTACTTGTCCTGGATGACACCCGTGAGCAAGGCGAACTCAAAGCCCGCTTCGGTCCCTATGAATCGTGAGCACCTCTAGTCGTTCAAATTGAAGATATTCTTGAATACCTGTTCCACGTCCGCTGTGGTGAACGGAGCGTTGGGGTTTCCGCCCGTCAGCTTCCGGTATTCGCGCATGAACTCACCGGCGTTGGCGTGGTGGCTCGCGGCGGTTGCCGAAGGTGTAGACCTAACCGCGTTGGTCGGCGGAGCATCGGTCTTATCACCCGACACCCCGATCAGCGGTCCAAACGTTTCCAGGAGTCCGTTGCCTGGGCGACCCGGTACAACACCGTTGCCGTTCCAATCAATGTAGGGGTCGCCGTTCAGGACATCCAACAGATTCGCCATCGGTAACACCGGCACAGTCTCCTTGTAAGTCGCGTTGTAGGCGTTGATGAAGGTGTTTGCAAACAGCGCATACCCGGAATCGGACGGATGAATTCCATCCAGGCTGAACGCGCCGCCATTGTATCCGGTGGTGATGGTAAAGCCTTCCAGCGTGATGGGGTCCGCAATGATGTTGTTCACCGTGGTGTAGATGTCCGCAAGTCCAAAGCCTTCGGCGGCGGCGGCCTGTGCGATCACATTGTTGTAGAGCACCACCTGCTGTTGAATGTTGGTGATCTGCGACGGCGAAAGTACATAGGCCGGATTCGTCAGTTTATCCGCCCCGTAGACGCCAAGCTTTAACAGCGCCATCGTCGGGAAGGTCGTGTAGTACCCCGGAGCAAGGTTGTAATTCGTGCCGGTGTACTTAATCAGCTCGTTGTTATCGAACAGGAAACCAACGTGGGTGATATCCGGAATGTTGCCCACGATTACCTTCGCCCCAGTCGCCTTCAGCGAAGCCATCAGCGATTGATACTCGCTGGTAAAAGTTGCCAACGGAGTTACGGTCGGGTTGTTCAGGTGCGAAAAGTTCAATACATACCCGATCAAGTCGTTATTGCCGATCCAGCAAAACAGAACTTTCGGCTTAGCTGCCTCGACGATCTGCAACTGGCTGCTCCCATAAGTGGGCGGCAAAACCAGATCGACTTCCTTCGTGCCTCCCGATGTGGCAGGCTCGGTCATCAGAGTGCTAGTGTTGGCGCCGGAAACGCCGATATCGTCAGGCACGGCGTTCGGATTGATCCGCGACCGTCCCGATGTGCTACCGGCCAGGCCCGTCCCGTTGGTAGTAATCAGCGGCTGCTGGAACGGCACGCCCATCTGCGTTGCTACCAGATTTGCCCACACGTGAGGTTGAGTTTCAGTGCTCGCTACGTACGACTGATCGCCCTCGGAGAGGCTGTCTCCGATGACCATAAACGGGGCATTCGTTTGGCCGAAGGCAGGGGCCAGGGAAATAATTGAGATCAATAAGAGCCGGCTGGTTTTCACTTGTACTCCTTAGTAATGTTCTTTCAAAAGTATACTTGCGATCAGCCGTAAGAAGGCCCAAAATTACAGTTCTTGGCAAATCTATCCGGATTCGGGTTCGTACCACGGTACTTTGTTAGATCTAATGGAGTTAGATCTAATGAGCAAAAAGCACGCAAACAGGAGAACTAAGCCGAATCTCAACGCCCGCCTGCTTGAGCCATCCGGTCTTTGGATCGATATGAAAAACCACCACATTGTCGGAATCCTGGTTCGCGGCCAATAGCCATTTTCCGGATTTATCAATCGCGAAGCTTCGCGGTGTGCGACCCCCGGATGAGGTCGTCTGCACCACCCGAATAATCCCCCCTGGATCGACCGCGAATACCGCGATACTGTCGTTGCCCCGATTGGACGCGTACAAATACCTGCCCTTCGACCCGAACGAAATCTCCGCACCCGAGTTTTTGCCTTTGAATGAAGGAGGCAGGGTCGAGACGCTGTCCAGCTTCTGCATGACCCCTCCGGCGAACGAAAAGCGCGTAATACTGGAGCGGAGTTCATTCAAAACGTAAACGAATTTGGCGTTTGGCGAGATTGCAAGATGCCTTGGACCCGCGCCGTCATCTGCCTTCCCCAACGACTCCTCCGTAATATCGGCGGTTTCCGGCATCACTTTATAGATGTGAGTTGCATCGCCACCCAGATCGTTCACCAGAAGGCGCTGGTTGTCGGCCGTAAACGTGGTGGAGTGGCCGTGGGGCTTATCCCCAGGAAACTGGATGAATGCTTTTCGCTCCCCGATCCGCCCGTCCAGGCCAACAGGAAACGTCGCCAGGCTCCCGCCGTCATAGTTCGCAACGGCGAGCATGCGCCCTGTGGAATCCAATGCCAGATGGCACGGGCCTTTTCCGCCCGTAGGCTGCTGATTCAACAGGCGAAGCTTCCCTGAAGCGGCGTCCATGGAGAATGCGCTCACTAGCGCTGTCCCTTCGTTCACGGCATAAAAGAATGCACCCGAAGGATGCTGTACCAGAAACGATGGATCGGCAGACTCCGCCGCAAGCTCCGGTTGGCTCAGCGCGCCAGTCTTCTCGTTGAAGCGAGCGATGTAAATCCCGTGACTTCCTTTCGTCGTGTAAGTCCCCAGAAAGACGTTGTTGATGTCTTCCCTGTGCGCGCCCATCAGAAGCGGGATGGCAGTCAGCAAGAGAGCGATCGGTAGCAGCAAACGAGTACGGGTCATCAAACAAAACTATACATGGGAGACTTGTCTGAAGCGAATGCGCCTCACTCTGGATCTGACCCCGACTCTGCTGCGCAGCGCGGGCGTCAAGAACCACCTCTACTACTGGAGCCGGGCCCTTGCAGCCACCCGGGGCGACCATGCAATGGATTACTATCCGTTCGCGAACCCGCCTGATTCTCTCGATCACGATAGCGGGGTTGAATCCGGCATTCCCAACTGGCGCCTGTTTCTGGTGGCGGCCATGAATCTTCCCGCGCTTCATCCCTTTGCGCAGGCTGTGGTGCCAGGCATGGACGTGTTGCACGGGTCCCCGCAACTCAGAATCGCCCCGCGAACGCGGATTCTGACGTCTCATATCCACGACCTTACCTGCTGGCTGATGCCTGAATTCCACACCATCGCCAATGTCAAAGCGGCGCATCAGATGGCTGAGAATGTCTGGCGGCGCGCCCAGGGGCTGATCGCCGTTTCAAGCAGCGCCAAGAACGACGCCGTGCGCCTTCTGGGATTAAATCCCGCTCGTATTGAAGTCATTTACCATGGCGTTCCTGAGCAGTTTTTCTCGACCGAGCCGGCGCGGGTTCGGGACCGGCCCTACGTCCTGAACGTCGGCACCATCGAGCCGCGCAAGAATATCGACCGGCTGCTGGACGCCTGGAAGTCCCTTCCATCCGATGTTTTGGATGCTTTCGACCTGGTCATCGCGGGCCCCGCCGGTTGGAAATCCGAGGCAACCCTCGCGCGCCTCAAAACCGGCCAGCGCAGTGTCCGCTACCTCGGCTATGTGGATGAACAGAACCTTGCCGCGCTGACGGCGGGTGCGACGGCCCATGCCTACCCCTCGCTTTATGAAGGTTTTGGGTTTCCGCTGGCCCAAGCGATGGCGTGCGGCACCGCCTCCGTCACCTCCAACGTTTCGAGCATGCCTGAGGTCGCAGCAGGCAGCGCGCTTTTAGTTGACCCCCAATCGGTTGAAGAGCTCCGGTGCGCGTTACTGAAACTCCTCACCTCGGACGCCCTTCGCCAGGAACTCGGCGCCATCGGGAAAGCGCACGCCCGAAAGTATTACCGCTGGGATGCCGTTGCCCGGCAGTCCTGGAGGTTCTTCGAACGAATCTAAAACCTTCCGGGAACAAGCGGAGTTATATTTGAGGTGTGGCGCGTCGGGCGCCTCCGTGTCCGCGGGAAAGGCCGAGCCTACCGATCTTCAAAATCCCTGGAAGTCAGACGTATCTTCTTTCGCCCGTAACGCGGACGCTGGGCAGTTTCTGAAAGGAGATCGTCATGTCTGAATCTCGTCCCCACGCTCCCGAGCGCCGGTTGCCGCCGCAGCCAAGCCTGGAGCAACTCAAGAAACAAGCGAAAGAACTGCTGGAGCGGTATCGTGCCGGCGACCCGGCAGCCGTGGAAGAAGTGCAGCGGTTCGAGCATCGGCCCGATCCGGCGGCGTTTGCTTTGAATGACGCCCAGCGCGTGCTGGCGCGCGCATACGGGTACGAGAGCTGGCCCAAGCTGAAAGCGTTCGTAGATGGAGTGAATGTTGAGGAACTGGCGGGCGCCGTTAGAGCCGGCGACCTGGCCAGGGTGCGGGTCTTCCTGAACGCCCGTCCTGAGTTAGTTGGTACGGACATGGCCGCTAACAATGAGCACCGCGCTCTGCATTATGCGGTCTTGCGCCGTGATCCGGCAATGGTGCGGCTGTTGATGGAAGCCGGCGCCGACGCACGCAAGGGCATCTATCCACATCGCGATGCCACTTCCGCTTTGGCCATTGCGCACGATCGTGGGTACCAGGAAATTGTAGATGTCATCGAGGAAGAGGAGCGGCTGAGGCGTGAGGAAATGAGTTGTCCAAACGCAACGATCTCGCCAGTTCAGGATCAGATCAACGCCGCGATCGCCGCCGGGGACAATGCGCAGGCGATTCGTCTGCTTGCAGCCGACGGGTCGCTCATCCAGGCTTGCGATCGCGATGGGGCCGGTCCTCTGCACGTCGCAGCGGAGGGAGCGAATCAGGGAATGGTTGCGTGGCTGCTCGGAAAAAGGGCCGATGTCGGGAAGCGAGATCTGCGTGACCGTACCCCGCTGGACCGCGCGGCGCTGGCCGCGGACCCCAGAAACGATCTCGCGAATCAATTTCCTGCAATAGCCAACCTGCTTCTGGCGAGCGGAGCGGAGCGAACCATTCACGCTGCAGTCGCATTGGGAGATGCCGCGCGCGTTTATGAACTGGTGCAAGCCGACCCCAGTGTCTTGCGCCAAATCAGCGCAAACGGCGGTCTGGTCAGTCTAGCGGTAAAGCACGGGAAGATCGAGATGGTCCGACTTCTGCTGGATCTGGGCGCGGACGTGGATGAGCGCATTCTGCTGGAAGAACTGGAGGAGCCCACGCCCAGTTGGGGGATGCCGCTTTGGTATGCCGCGCTGGCCAATCAGCGTGACATTGTCGAACTACTGCTGGACCGTGGCGCGGACCCCAACGCGAACGTCTACGCATCCGGCTGGCCATTGCGGAATGCGTGGGATCACGAAGACCAATCCGTCAAGAAACTGCTTCTGTCGCGGGGCGCGAAACCGCAGCCTTATATGGTGTCGGAGGCGCACGACGTTGCCGAGGCGAAACGCTTGCTTGGAACAAACCCCAGCGAAGAACTGGCGCAGGAGCTAGCATGGTCCGCCGCCGATCACGGGTGTGCTGAAATTGTCGAACTCGCACTTCCCCTGCTGACGTGGCCCCGCGACGACCCAAAGTGGCACTGGATTCTGATCCAACCGATCCGCGGCGCAACCCAGGAACATTCCAGCCGTGAAGGCCATTTTCAAGCCATGGCTGTGCTGCTCCGGAACGGTATCGACCCGAACGTATCGCGTTACGGGCAAACAGCTCTTCACTTCGCGGCGGGCTACCGCGGCGGCGTGGACGGCGCCGATCGCGCCCGCTTCGCCTCTATGTTGTGCGACGCCGGCGCCCGGCTCGACCTCCGCGATGACCTCCTGAAATCGACCCCGCTCGGGTGGGCGTGCCGCTGGGGAAGAACGGCTTTGGCGGAACTGTTAATCGCCCGGGGCGCAGTGATCGACGAGCCGGATGCCGAGCCCTGGGCAACACCCAGGGCATGGGCCGCGAAAATGAGGCAAGAGGCGGTACTGGCTATACTGCATCATCGTTAGGGCCTTACCAGGGGAGCGGTTTGCCTAGATGGAAGAACCCGCCCGTGGGGCCGTCCTCGCCAAGCAGAGCCAGCGCTACGCCGGTCTTCGCGCCTTCCGGAATCTCCATTGGTGCGGCGTCGGTGCCCATGTCCGTCTTCACCCAACCTGGGTGCGCCGAATTCACCTTGAGCTTTGTATCTTTAAACTCATACGCCAAGTGGATGGTGAAAGAGTTCAGAGCGGCTTTCGAAGCGTCATAAGAGAGCTGCTTGAAATCGTAGATCGGACTCTTCGGATCGGAATGCAAAGTCTGCGAGCCCAGAATGCTCGACATATTCACAATGCGGCCGGCTTCGCTTTTCAGAAGCAGCGGCAGAAGAACCTGAGTTAGCGCAACGGGCGCGAAGAAGTTTGTCTCGAACGTGCGATGAAGAACATCCTGGGTGGTGGTGCTCGGCTTCCCCTCACCGAAAGCCTCGGCTGAGATACCGGCGTTGTTGATCAGGATGTCCAGCCTTCCGAATTTGGCCTCCAGATACGAAGCGGCCTGCGCATGGTCCTGCTTGTTGGTCACGTCCAGTTTGAGAAACTGAGCGTTCCATCCCTCGCCCCGCAGCTTTCCGGCCGCCGCTTCGCCCTTCTGCGGGCCGCGCGCCGCCAGCACAATGGTGACGCCCGCCTGCCCAAGCTGCCGGGCCATTTCGAATCCAAGACCTTTGTTCGCGCCCGTGATCAGCGCAATCTTCTTATCATTTGCCATATGAGGCTTAGATCGTTGAATCCTGCGAAGGATTCATTACCCGGAGCCGGTCCACTAAACTCAAGGGAGACATGGAAAACCCCCTTCTCGAGATTCGTTTCGAGATTCCTTTCGATCAGATCCGCACGGAGCACGTGAAGCCAGCCATCACGCAACTGCTGGCGGATGCGAGGCGCGATATCGACAAGATCGCGGAGGCCAGTGGAACGCGAACGTATGCCAACACGCTGGTTGCCATGGAACGCGCGACTGAAACGCTGGATTACGCCATGACCGTCGTCCGCCATCTCGAAGCGGTGGAGACGTCGCCGGAACTGCGCGCCGAGTTCAATGCCGTGCAACCAGAAGTGAGCGAGTTCTATTCATCCATCCCCCTGAACGAGAAGCTCTGGACAGCGCTGAAGGCATTCTCGGGAACAGATGAAGCCCGGCAACTGACTGGCGCTCGCCGTCGGTTCCTCGTAAAGACCCTCGATTCCTTCAGACGTCATGGTGCGGAACTGGACGCCGCTGGGAAGAAGCGCCTGGCGGAAATCGCCGTGGAACTCACCAACATCACAACGAAGTTCGGCGAGAACACGCTCGATGCCACCAATGCGTGGGAATTAATTCTGGAAGACGAAGCGCAGTTGGCCGGATTGCCCCCTTCCGCCGTGGCTGCGGCGCGGGAATCGGCATCCCAGAAAGGCGTGCCAGGTTTCCGCTTTACACTGCAAGCGCCAAGTTATCTGCCGTTGATGACGTACCTGGACGATCGCGCCATTCGTGAACAAGCCTACCGGGCCTTCCAGTCGCGCGCGTCCTCCGGGCCGTTTAATAACCGGGAGAACGTGAAGCGGATTCTTGAACTCCGGCACGAGAAATCGCAGTTGCTCGGCTACAAGAACTTCGCCGATCTGGTTCTGGAAGACCGCATGGCGCATACCGGGGCCCACGCGATCGAGTTTCTGACGGATCTGGAACAGAAGACCGCCAAATGGTTTCAGAACGAGAACGAACGCCTGCTGGAATTCGTAGGCCGCGAAATTGAAGCCTGGGATACCGGTTACGACGCCGAGAAATTGCGACAGGCGCTTTATGACTTTGACGAAGAAGCGCTGCGCCCTTATTTCCCGGCGGATCGAGTTCTGGCTGGAATGTTCGAGATCGTGGGGCGCCTATACGGAATCCGCGTGGAACAGAGAACGGACATGCCGGTATGGCATCCGGATGTGAAGGTTTACAGTGTCCGCGATTCGGATGGCACGCCGCTGGGGGCGTTTTACGCCGATTGGTTTCCCCGCGAGACCAAGCGCGGTGGCGCCTGGATGGACGCCTTCATTACCGGTGAACCGATTCCGCATTCCGGAACCATCTGCGGCAATATGACCCCGCCAATTGGCGACAAGCCGGCGCTGCTGACGCATCGCGAGGTTGAAACCATCTTCCATGAGTTTGGGCATCTACTGCATCACACCTTGAGCCGTGTGGAGGTGCGGTCACTGGCCGGAACGAACGTGGCGTGGGATTTTGTGGAACTGCCGTCGCAGATCATGGAGAACTGGTGCTGGGAGCGTGATGCGTTGGATCTGTTCGCGCGGCACTGGCAGACCGGGGAACGCATTCCGGAAGACCTGTACCAGAAAATGTTGCGCGCCAGGACCTTTCGAAGCGCAAATGGCCAGATGCGCCAGTTGGGTTTCTCATTCTGCGATCTGCTTTTGCACGTGGAGTATTCGCCTGAAAAGTACGGCGACGTGGTGGAGTATGCCCGGGGCATCTTGCAGCGCTTTTCTTCCGCTCGGTTGCCCGATGGGCACGCCTCCATCTGCGCCTTCACGCATTTGTTTTCGAGCCCGGTTGGATATGGCGCGGGCTACTATTCCTATAAGTGGGCCGAAGTACTGGAAGCGGATGCGTTCACTCGTTTCAGGACTGAGGGCATCTTTAGCGGCGTCGTGGGCGCGGAGTTCCGCGAGCGCATTCTTTCGAAAGGCGATAGCAGCGACCCGGCGGAATTGTACCGCGATTTCATGGGCCGCGACCCGGATCCGAATGCGCTGCTGGTGAGGTCGGGATTGGCGTCGGTTTGAAACGCACACCCCTTTCTGCTTCACGGATTGGACCCTCACTGTATGGGGGCTTTTCGCGTTGAAGCTCAGGTGCTTCGCCGCGAAGCCGACCTTCGCGTCCCTGTGGCAGATCAGCTAAGCACTGCGTTTAGGCGGCAATAGTTCTCCCGGGACTAACCACTCTGTAACCTTTCTCGCTGGCTGATATCCTAACTACGCACCATGTTTCTCCGAATCCTCGCGCACCCTGTTCTCGTGAACCTGAACTTCCATATGCCCGTGATCATGGATCTGTCGCATCCTCTGGTCATGCTCACTGGCGAAAATGGTTCGGGCAAAAGCACCTTGCTGCATTCGATTTTCTATGCTTTGAAGAACGAACAAGTGGATCAATTTGTCTACCGCTGGCAGGCGGACGAAGGCGTCAATCGGGAATCGGTGTATCTTTTCGATGCTGAGCAGCACAATCCCCGCATGATGCTCGACGCGTTTGAGAAAGATCCGGCGATGCTGGATTTTCTCCGATCGGCCAGCCACGGACAAGTCATGCTCTCGATGTTCAAAGAGACCTTCCCAAAGATGCCGGAAGGAACCATCCTACTGCTGGACGAGCCCGAAATGGCTCTATCGGTTTCCAATCAGCGCCGCGTCTTGAAGATGCTGAAGGAGTTGGTGGATTTGAAGCATTTTCGAATCATCTGCGCAACGCACTCGCCAGTGCTTATTGAGGCGCAGGAGAGCTACGTGATTAACCTCGACTACCACATCAACCGGAACATTCTGCCAACGGACATGGCGGTTGAAGGCGCCAGCACAATCCAATAAGCTCAGAGCGGCCGGAAGCGGAAGTGGGCAATCACTTCACTCGAAACAGGACGATCTTTCATAAGCGCCGGCTGGAATTGCCACTCGTAAGCCGCGTCTCCAGCCAATCGTACGAGTGCCCGGTCGCTTCCATGAGAAACCAGCTCCACGGACGAAACCCGACCGGTGCTGTCTACCTTAAGTTTCAAGGCGACAACAACCTCGCTGGTCAGTTCGCGGGCGACGTCCGGGGGTACCTTTGGGGCAGTGCGGCGCAACACTTGAGGGGGATGGAAGTCCTGCCCACCGCGGTATGTTCCGCCCAATGCTCCGAACAGGGGAAGTCGATGAAGCGCATGTTTGATTCCGCCATCTTCCACTGCTTCCAGATCGACCGTCGCGTTGCCGGCTTGAGCCACCTCTGACGGCGGCGGAAGCGGATTCGGGTTGTGCGGGAAAGCGCCGGCGTTTCTATCAAGCGTCGGTTCGGTGGCAGGCGGGGGCGCCGGCGCGGGAGCTTCAGCCTCCGGAGGCGTGGCGCCCGCGGCAGGGGGCGAGTTCCGCACCATATCTTCAAAAACCGCGTGCTGCGGCAAGGGTTTTGAGATCGGCTTTGATCGCGCTGTCGCTATCGTGATACGTTCCGGCTGAGCATTTAGGACTGGCTTAGCTAGAACTGGCTTAGCTAGAACTGGCTTAGCTGGCTCTTGCTTCGCCGGCGCCGGGTCGGGAACCACTGCCTTTTCCAGTTGAGCCGTGGACACCGCTGGAGCGCCGGGGGCAACACGCGCTGCTGCGGCGACTGGTGCGGGGGCTTCAGCCACGTCGTTGATGGTGAAATCACCAGGCCGCGAGCCAAAGTGTTCGCGACTCCCCGAAGTTCCTAAATAATAGCCGCCCAATGCGGCGGCTGCTGCCACGATGCCGATCTTGAGCCAACTGGTCTGCACCCAGTTTCCGGATGGCTTCAGATTTGATGCCGGGGCGCCCACGTCTACCACGGGAGCCACAGTCAGTTTTCGCGGTAATTCATCCAGTGTTTGCGCTGCATCAAAGGCAGGGCCAGTCCCTAACTCTTCCGAATTCATCGGAAACGCCAGAAACGTCTCCCTGCGATTCATTTCGCCTTCCTCCCAGAAGAAGAATCCGCCGGTTGCCGTACCATCGTCCGAGGGCTTAACCAAAAGAGCGACCTGCTGAGGATTGCTAAAGTGATCGCGTAGCGTGCTATCGTCCGCCGCATCCAGGAACATCCCCGGTCGCAGGTGGCTGCGGAAGAATCCCACGACTTGGTTTTTGCGTTTTCGGAAAGCGGTTAGTTTGGCCGTCAGAACCTGATCGTCGCGCCGGGAAAGCGAGTACGCCGTTCCACGCCGATGCTCGGATTCGACAAGTTCGAAATCTGTGACGATGGTCTGGTTGTCTTGGAAATGGCCAAGAAGAAGCCCGCCAATCTCCACATCCGATGCCGTCGCGGCCGTGCGCAGCCGGTCAGCCAAGGCGACGTCAAGAAGGATGTTCACCGGGCAGGCGGGCACGCTCCATCGGTAAAGAGTCTCGGTGAACACAAGCGTACCTATAGCAATTCCAGGCCCAGAACAAAACGCTGGTGGGCACGAGCAGATTCGAACTGCTGACCTGCCGCTTAGGAGGCGGCTGCTCTATCCATCTGAGCTACGTGCCCGTCTTTTCATTGTAGCGGCGTAGTCCCTTGCGGCCAATATCCCGGCGAAAATGCATACCAGCAAACGAGATTTTGGAAACGGCAGAATACACGTTTTCAATAGCTTGAGGGAGTCCGGCGCCGCGCGCGGTTACCCCCAGAACACGACCGCCAGCTGTTTCGGGACCCGCTGTGCCCGTTCGTGTGCCGGCTTGGAACACGGTAGCTCCGGCAGCCTCCGCTTCTGCGATGCCAAAGATCGGAACCCCTGACTCGGACCCGGCTGGATACCCACGTGAAGCCAAAACGACACAGACCGACGGCTCCGGTCTCCATGTCAGGTCAACTTCGTTCAAGCGACCCTCCGTGGAAGCCAGTAACACTTGGCCGAAATCGGCCACCATGCGGTGCATCAGCGGTTGGGTTTCCGGGTCGCCAAGGCGGACATTAAACTCCAGCAACTTCGGGCCGTCCACGGTCATCATGAGGCCCGCAAACAGGAATCCTGTAAAGCGGGTCGCTTCAACGGTGGGGCGGATGATGCGATTCAAGATCGCGTCCTGCTCGCTCGCCGTCAGAATTCGGGGATCGGAATAGGCGCCCATGCCGCCGGTATTCGGCCCCTGATCGCCATCGAAGACGGTCTTGTGATCCTGGCAAGGCGCGAAAGGCATCACGTTCCCGCCATCGCACAGAACGATAAAACTTACTTCCTCACCCTCGAGAAATTCTTCGATTACCAGGTTTGGGCCGAGCGCCTCAACAGCGCGTTCCGCCTCGAAGCGATCATGGGCGATCGAGACCCCCTTTCCGGCGGCAAGTCCATCCGCCTTCAGAACCACCGGATACCGCGACGAATCCAGCACCTTCAGAGCGGCTGCCCGCGTGGTGACGCTATCGAAAGCCGCCGTAGGAATCCCGTGTTTCGAGAAGAAATTCTTAGCGAACACCTTACTTCCTTCCAGTCGCGCGTTGGCCTGCGTGGGTCCGACAATCTTGCGCCCGGCAGCCCGGAACACATCCACGACCCCGGCCACAAGCGGTACCTCGGGACCCACCACGGTGAGGTCGATCTTGAATTCCTCGGCGATCTTGAGATAGTCGGCCGAATTCACGCAGTGCGCCACTTGGGCGATGCCGGGATTGCCCGGCGCGGCGATGACCCGCGACACGGAAGGGCTTTGTTTGAGACGCCATGCGAGGGCATGTTCGCGCCCGCCGCCGCCAATCACCAATACTTTCACAGTCCTAAGCTTAGACTGGTCGAAGGCTTTAGAGCTTTTCGATCTCGCGGCGATCGGAGGCTGGATGCTAACATGAACCTCGACCGCATTATGATTCCGCAGACATCCGTCGATTCATCCCAGGAGCCACAGGCCTCGGGAAGCGGCGAGCCGAATCAAATGCTGTTCCGCCGAATCGGCTCCCTCGCAGGCATTGTTTATTTCACAATCGCCTTGTTGATAGGGGTGGCCGACATCGTGTTCATCCTGCGGCACTACACTAAGTATCCTTTCGGAGACCACTGGCTCTGGCTGCGAAGGTTCGCTGAGGGCGGACCTCCTGCTGCACTGCTCAGCCAGTACAATGAGCATCGTCTTTTCTTTCCGGGCCTCCTCTATTGGGTCGATCTTACTCTGTTCGGAGGGAAGAACGGATTCCTCGTTTTCGCCTCCGTTATCATCAACATCGCGTGTATCATCGTGCTTGCTCTCCCGCTGCTGCACCGGCGTGACGTCCCGCTCCCGATCCGACTAACCTTAGCTGGCTTCATCACCATCCTCATGCTCTGGTTCATTCAGGGCCCTAACTTCATCTACCCGTTTTCCGTCTGCCTCGCGTTGTCTAACTTCGGAATTCTGTTCGCACTCTACTTATTCACTATTGTTCGTGAGCGCGACGACTTATGCCTCCCCCACGGGGACTGGCTACTGGCGTTGTGCATTTTTTGTGGATTCGTGGCGACATTCTCCTATGGTCATGGAATCCTGATTTGGCCTGTTCTGCTACTCAATGGCGTCATCCTTAGGCGTCCGCTTCGGCGTTGGGCTCCCGTGGCCGGGGCCACGGTGCTGGCGCTGTTTCTCTACTTCTTCCACTATGTAAATCCCCCGGCATCCGCGCCTATCGGCAGCCTTCTGCATCCGCTGAAGGTTGCTTATTACTTTTTCCTGATGATCGGACTTCCCTGGCTCACTGCCGAAAACGCGCAGGCTGGTTGGCGCGCCAATATCCTGCAATACGGAATTATCTTAAGTAGTCTGGCTATTGCTGCGTTGTTCATTGCCTACTTCATCCTTCGGCGGTCGAAAAGTAACTGCACGATGTTTTACTCCTCGCTGCTCCTGGTTGCCATGGGCTCGGCGGGTTTGGCGGCGCTTAGTAGAAGTTACTTTCCTGTTTACCAGGCCCTGTCGCCGCGCTATGCCCCCATCCCTCTGCTCTTCTGGATCAGCCTCTCGGCCCTGGCCACCGTTTATCTCTGCCGGTTAGAAGTGCAGGGCGGCCTTGGCCGATTCGCCTGGTGCGCCATACTGGCCTCGGTTTCGGCAGCCACCTTGCCCACTCAATTTACGATGGCGGAAAGTCTGGCGGACACCACCAGATTGCAGGAAAACGCGGTGGCGTCAATCGCCATCGGGGTACCGGAATCCATTGCGGTCAACGCGAATCTCTGCCCCATTCCCCTGCGAAAGATGGGCTGTGCCGATGGCGCTTGCTCAGTTATTACGGTAGATCGTGAAATGATGCTTGCACTGCACCATGTATCCTTTTTCCAAATCCCCGAAAGCAGCATGCTTCGCTCTCCTCTGCAGTCTCGCTTCCAGATTTCGGGAAAATGCGGCGGCAGTGTAGATGATGTGCGGCTTTATCAGCGCGACCAGAACAAGGGCGTCCGGCTTTCCGGATCCATTTTCGATAGCCACGGTCACATCGCGCCGGCCAAGATCTTGGTGACCGACCAAGGGGGCTTGATCGTGGGACTCGGAACAGGCGGGTTGCCAGGACCCCTCGGCGGGCTGTCCACGCTCCCCGAAGATGCCTGGATCGCCTATTCGCAGCTCCCCGCAGATGGATCGCGCCAGTTAAGGATTTTCGGAGAATTTCCCGGCCAACCTTCCGTGTGCGAACTAGTTTCGTCAAAGACCGTGATTCCGCAGTGACACCTCATCTGGATCGCGGTATCTCCGTTGTAATTCCTGTTTATAACTCGGCGGAGGGCCTCGCTCTCCTCATCGATCGATTGCTCGCCGTTCGCAATACCGGATGTCCCATCTGCGAAATCATCCTGGTCAACGACGGGAGCCGCGACCGAAGCTGGCAAGCGATCGAGTCGATCTCCGGCCAAGCGCCGCTTGAAATTACCGTCCGCGGCTTCAACCTCATGCGCAACTATGGGCAGCACAACGCCTTGCTTTGCGGTATCCGCGCCGCCCAATATCTCACTACCGTGACCATCGACGATGACTTGCAGAACCCGCCGGAAGAGATTCCCCGGCTGCTCGCGAAACTTCAGGAAGGTTACGATGTCGTCTACGGCACTCCCGGCGTCCGGCAGCATGGAATCCTACGCAATATGGCATCGCTTTTCACTAAGTTTGCTCTCCAGAACGCCATGGGCGCGGAAACCGCCCGGAGCGTTAGCGCGTTCCGGGTATTTCGGACGCAGTGCCGCGCGGCCTTCGATACCTACCGTGGCCCTTACGTCTCCATTGACGTCCTTCTTACCTGGGGCGCCGCGCGCTTTACTTCCATCCCGGTGCGGCAGGATCCCCGGATCATGGGCTCTTCGAATTACACTCTTTTGAAGTTGATTACCCACGCGCTGAACATGATTACCGGCTTCACCGCCGTCCCCCTGCGCATCGCCAGCCTGATTGGGTTCGCCTTCACTCTTTTCGGCATTCTGGTGCTCGCGTTCGTCTTGTTGCGCTATCTGATCGACGGCGATGGCGTGCCCGGTTTCCCGTTTCTGGCCTCGGTGGTGGCCATCTTCTCGGGGGCGCAGTTATTCGCGCTCGGCATAATCGGCGAGTATCTTGCACGAATTCACTTCCGCATGATGGACCGGCCCTCTTACGCCGTGGACGCTACTACCGACCGCGCGAATCCTTCTTAAGGTCATCAACCCATGGCGCCCTGCGACTACCTGGAATGGGATTCAAACTTCTTTGGATTCCGCATCGCTCAGTATCGGGAGCACCTGCTGAGTGAGGACTCATGGCGATCCGCGGAACTTTGGTGTCGGGAGCAAAATATTGACTGCCTCTACTTGCTTGCAGATTCTTCCGATCCGCAAACCGCATCGGTTGCCCAAGCCCACAGTTTCCGCTTTGTCGACACCCGCGTCCTTCTGGAAGCCCAGACCTCCCCGCACACCGAACCGCCCGCCGGCGTGCGCCCGGCGCAGCCCGAAGATATTGAAACACTCCGGAGAATTGCACGCTCCAGCCACTATGGTTCGCGGTTTTTCTTCGATTCTCGTTTCCCGCGTTCGCGCGCCGAAGACCTTTACGCCGCCTGGATCCAGCGTAGCCTGGACGGCTGGGCTCACGCGGTATTGGTGACGGAATCTGATGGCGGCGTGGTAGGTTACATCACTTGCCATTTGTCGGATACTCAAGGTTCCATCGGCTTGTTGGCCGTAGACCAGTCCCACCGCGGCCGGGGTCGTGGCCGTCAGATGCTCGCTGCGGCGATGCACCTATTCCAACACTCCGGCATGCGCACCGTTTTAGTGGTCACCCAGGCTCGTAATATCGCATCTCAACGGCTTTACCAACAGGCCGGCTTCCGCACCCGATCCGTGCAGGTGTGGTTTCATCGCTGGTTTGATAAGAGCACGCCAGGCGGCTGAAATGGACTCATACCGCATCCCTTTCAACAAACCTTGTCTGGCCGGCCGCGAACTTCAATACGTCGCCGATGCCATCAGCCGGGGAAATATCGCCGGTGGAGGGCATTTCACCGCCAAGTGCCGGGAGTTACTCCGCACTGCGTTGCGCGTGCCGCATGTTCTTTTGACCACTTCCTGTACGCACGCGCTCGAGATGGCGGCGCTGCTGCTGGATATCGCGCCGGGCGACGAAGTGATCGTGCCCTCGTTCACGTTTGTTTCCTGCGTCAACGCCTTTGTCTTGCGTGGCGCCAAACCGGTTTTCGCGGACGTTCGCCGCGACACCTTAAACCTCGATGACACCTGCCTCGAGTCGTTGATTACGCCGCGAACTAAAGCCATCGTCGTGGTCCACTACGCGGGCGTCGCGTGCTCCATGGACACCATTGGCGAGATCGCGGCCCGCCACGGAATCGCCATCGTCGAAGACAATGCGCATGGGTTGTTCGCATCATTTCAGGGCCGGCCGCTCGGCACGTTTGGAACTTTCGCCACGCTCAGTTTTCACGAGACCAAGAACATCATCTGCGGCGAAGGCGGAGCCCTGCTCATCAACGACGCCCATCTCATGGAGCGCGCCGAAATCATTCACGAAAAAGGAACCAATCGTAACCGCTACTTTCGCGGCCAAATCGATAAATACACGTGGGTCGACGTGGGCTCCAGTTACGCGCCCTCGGAGATTCTTGCTGCCTTTCTGTACGCCCAACTCGAAGCGCGCGAGGTCATTCACGCGGCTCGCCGGAGGCTCTGGGATCGTTATGCAAACCTGCTGTGCGAGTGGGCGCGCCTCCACGACGTGCGGCTCCCTTACGTTCCGGGGGAGTGCGAACAGTCCTACCACATGTTCTATATTTTGCTGCCGTCTCTTGCTGTCAGGCACGCGCTCATCGCGCACCTCAAATCAAGAGGAATCCTGGCCGTCTTCCACTATCAGGCGCTGCATCTGTCCGACATGGGCCAGCGATTCGGGGGACGCCCCGGCATGTGCCCAGTCACCGAAGAAGCGAGCGATTGCCTGCTGCGCCTGCCGTTCTTCAATGATCTCTCCGTTCAAGAGCAGGGTGAGGTGGTCGACGGGCTTTTGTGCTTTGACGGATGGAACCGTTGAGTTCCCTGAACCAACCCGCCGGCGGCTACGATCCCGGTCACTTTGCCGATTTGGTGGAGGTGGAAGATCGCCATTTCTGGTTTCGGTCCAGAAACGAAGTCATTCTTAAGCTTGTATCCCAACTGCTTCGCCGCCTTCCCGTGCACGCACGCATGCTCGAGGTGGGGTGCGGCGATGGAAATGCGCTGCGGTTTCTGGAACGCGCTGCGGCTGGAAGACTTCTTGTGGGTACGGACTTTTTCGCGGAGGGCCTCGCTTTCGCAAGTCAGCGGACCACTTGCCCGCTAGTCCGCGCAGATCTCCGGAGTCTGCCGTTCCAACAGCCTTTTCATCTGGTTGGGATGTTTGACGTATTGGAGCACATCCCCGATGATGTCGGCGCCCTTCGGCAACTCCGGGACGCCCTGACGCCGGAGGGCATTCTGCTTCTAACCGTTCCGGCAGGCCCCGCCCTGTGGAGCAGCTTTGATGAAGCGTCCGGCCACTGTCGCCGCTACACCGCTCAAACACTACGGCGAGCCGCGGAATCAGCGGGCTATCAGGTTGAGAGGCTGAGTCCGTTTATGGCCGGCATTTATGCGTTTGTGTGGCTCACCAGACGGCTGGTCCCATCCCACTCCGTCGCTGAAGAACTAAAGATCGTTCCCGTGCTGAATGAGCTGTTTTATCGGATGCTCGCTGTAGAAGGGAGATGGCTCACCTCCGGGCGCGCATTGCCTTTTGGCACTTCTCTGATCGCCGTGCTCCGTAAGCAAAGCTAACGTAGCACAACGCACTTGCTCTCTCCGGGTGGAGCCGCGCATGGATTTCACAGCGTCCAGCTTAGACTGGTAGCAGATGTTGGAGCGTTTTGACGTCGTCGTCATTGGGGCCGGTCACGCGGGTTGCGAGGCCGCTCGTGCTTGCGCGCGAATGGGTCTGCGCACCACCATGATCACGATGAACGCCGATTTAATCGCGCAGATGTCGTGCAATCCGGCCATCGGCGGCATCGCGAAGGGCCACCTGGTGCGCGAAATGGACGCGCTCGGCGGTGTCATGGGCGAGGTCACCGACGCGGTGGGAATCCAGTTCCGCCTGTTGAATACGAGCCGCGGGCCCGCAGTGTGGAGTCCGCGCGCGCAATGCGACAAGAAGCTCTACCGGCAGCACATGAAGGCGGTGCTGGAAGAAGAGCCGAATCTCCGCATCAAGCAGGCCGAAGTCGCCGAGATTCTGATCGAAGCCGGTCGCGCCCAGGGTGTGCGCTTGCGCGATGGGCGCGAGATTCGTTGCGGCGCGGTGATCGTGACCACCGGAACGTTTCTTAACGGCCTCGCGCATGTGGGTGAGGAACGCTATGCGTGTGGACGCAATGGCGAAGCGCCGGCCAATGTGCTGGGTAATCAGCTCCGGAATCTGGGCTTGCAGTGGACCCGATTGAAGACCGGGACGCCGCCGCGCCTCGATGGCCGTACAATCGACTGGTCGCTGTTCGAACCGCAGGATGGGGATCCCGTCCCGACGCCGTTCTCCTTCATGACGGAAAAGATTGAGCGGAAGCAGATTCAATGCCACCTGGCGCATACCACTGAGGCGACCGCCAAGGTGATTCGCGACAGTATTTCCCGGTCGCCGCTTTACTCCGGCCAGATTGAAGGCATCGGGCCGCGGTATTGCCCGTCGATCGAAGATAAGTTCGTCAAGTTTCCCGACAAGGCCACCCACCAGATTTTTCTTGAGCCGGAAGGTCTGGACACCCACGAGGTTTACGTAAATGGCATGTCGACCAGCATGCCGATCGATGTGCAAGCGGCTATGGTGGCCTCCATTCCGGGTTTGGAAAACGCCGAGATGATCCGTCCGGGTTATGCCATTGAGTACGATGCCGTCGATGCTCGGGAACTCGATCACAGTTTGGAAGTCAAGAGCATTCCGGGCTTGTTTCTGGCCGGGCAAATCAACGGAACTTCGGGTTATGAGGAAGCCGGCGCGCAAGGGTTGATGGCGGGTTTGAACGCGGCGGCAAGTATTATGGGTCGATCGCGGTGCGTGGTTTCCAGAATGGAAGCTTACATCGGGATTATGATCGATGACTTGGTCACCAAGGGCGCCGATGAGCCGTATCGCATGTTTACTTCCAGAGCCGAGTTCCGGCTGCATCTTAGGATCGATAATGCCGATGAGCGGCTAACTCCCATAGGCCGTGAGCTAGGTCTTGTTTCGGATGCCCGCTGGGAAATGTTCCAGAAGAAGTCGACGCAGAAGGCCAAGTTACTCATCGCGCTGGAGGCGAGTAAGTATGGAGCGCTGCTGCGACGTCCGGAGATACGACTGGCGGACCTTTCCGATTGGGTCGGCAAGATCATTCAGGAGCCCCTGGCTCGGGGCGTGATGGAGTCCGTGGAAGTGGAAGCAAAATACGCCGGTTATATCTCCCAGCAGCGCCGCCATATGGATAAGATGCAGCGCTCCGAGGGCCGGCTGATCCCGGGTCAGTTTCTGTATAAGTCGGTTCCGGGGTTATCTCGTGAGGTGCTTGATAAGTTAGAGCGTGTACGGCCCGCTACCTTGGGACAGGCGGCCAGAATCCCCGGAGTTACGCCGGCGGCGGTTTCCATTCTGGATGTTTATTTAAGTATTACCGGAAGGCAACCTACCGCGCACTAACTCGCTGATTCGCATAGACCACTTCAGAGATATTCGCGTCGGCACGCTTCCAACTCTCCAGAAACTTCTCAAAAGCCGCTTTCGCCTCTGCAAACTTCCCTTGCCGCTCATATGCCAAGCCTAGATGATACTCAGCCAATGGGTAATTGGGGTTCGCGGCCAATATGCGTCGATATTCACCGATGGCCTCATCCAAACGCCCCAATTCTAAATAGGCATTCCCCAGGCAGTCCTCATGAAGGTCCAGCCCCGAACTCGAGGGAAGGTGACGCAGCGCGTCACGGAAGTGCGCGATAGCCTCCTCGGAACGCTTGGCCCTCATAGCGCGCAGACCACGGAAGTAATCGAAGCTCCGCAGCTCGTTCCTTGATCCACGCTCAGGATCAGCCTCCGCCGGGGCGCCCTCCTCGTCTCCGCCAACGCCCTGCTTCTTCCTCGATACTTCGTTGATGCTCCTCAAGCCGATCGCGCGGGCGGTACCCGATTGCGTGATTTCCATGTATCTTCGATACTGCGCGATCGCCTCCCGATACCGGCCCTCATGCGCATACAAATCGCCTAAATGAATCACCGCCGGTTCAAATTCCGGATCCAGCGACAACGCCGCGTTATACTCGGCCGAAGCGCGATCATACTGGCCGGACTGGTCGAACGACATCCCCAGGCTGTCATGCGGGTTGGGCTCGTTCGGCGAGAGCCTCACATAGCGTTGGTGCGCCTCGATGGCTTCATCGTAGCGTCGCAGCCCCAGAAAACACATCCCCAGCACGTTGTAGAGATCCCCAAAATCCGGGTCGATCCGGAGCCCCCGCTGGACCACCTCGATCGCATCCAGGGGCCGCTCTTCCCGATACTCAAGACGTGCCAGCCGCGAGTAGGCTTCTGTCTCCAAGGGAAACTCGGCCACCACTTGCTGCAGTGTTTTGATCGCTCCGGGATAATCCTGGCGCGCGATTGCGTACCACGCCTGCACAAAGAGACGATCTTTAGAGGTCAAGCGATCGGAGAGTTGCATCGCCTTCTCCAGAAACGGCCGGCCCTTCTCGGGAAGGAAGTCTGTCACCGAATAGGCAAACCCAATCCTGGCGTAAGCCATCGCAAAGTCCTGGTCCAGCCGGATCGCCTTTCGAAGCAGAGACACTGCTTCTGCATTTTGAAAAGCCTGTGCTTTGCTCACGCCCAGCGAATAGTAGCGGTACGCCTCCACGCTTTTCGTCATGGTTTCCGCCAGACTGGCCTGCTTTCCTGCGTCGGACGGCGCTCCGCCCAACCGTGCCGCAAGCTTGGGCGAAAGCAGGTCGACCTGGCTCAGGATATCGCCCGGGCGGTCCACAACGAATTGCTCAGCGGTGACCAGTTGGCCGCTATGAGCGTCGAACAGCCGGACCGTCACCAGCAGTTTTTCGCCGAGCGTCAGGAAGCCCCCCATCACCACCTCGTCAGCGTGGCTTTTGCGTGCGACTTCCAACGCGTCGATCAACTGTATCTCGCCGCTTGGCTTCTGGCCGGCTTCCGCCAGCAGCAGGTGGAGCTGCTGGCGGCTCAGCACCGTCAGCCGGTTGAAGTGGGCAAGGTCGGTGATAAACATATCCGCCAGACCCTCCCGCAGCCAGTTCAAGTCTTGCTTGCCGCTCTGGTTCTCGAAATACATGACCGCTACGGCCTTGCCGCCGGGGACCGGGAGCAGAGTCGCGTCCAGATGCTTCACCGTAAACTGCCGGACGAAAACCCACGTTCCCACCACGGTAACCAAGGCGAGGGCGGACAGCGCCAGGATGCGTCGATGTCCCGTAGGTCTGGGCGTCACTGCAGTCGAAGCCAGCACCGCAGAGGAGGGCTTACTATACTCCCGTGTCGGGTGAACCTCGGTGACCGCGCCGACAAATCGGTATCCCGTCTTCGGAAGAGTTCTTATAAACCGGGGCTCGCGCGGGTCATCACCCAGCGCCCGCCGGATCTCGGCAATGCACTGAACCACCGCGTTGTCGGTAACCGCGGTGTCCCGCCAAAAATTGCCAATCAGTTCCTCCTTACTCACGACATGCTGTCGATGTTCCAGCATGTAGAGCAGGACATGGAACGATTGCTGGCGAAGATGCTGCTCTTCCCCCTCGCGCTTCAGGCAGCCCAGTTCGGCATCGATTTCCACATTTTCACAACGATAAAGCGGCCGCTCGGATTCCGTCGCCAGTGCAAAGGAACCGCCTCCTCCAGTGCCCGAAAATCCAATCACCGATGTAACTCCCCCTCTTCCGGATCACCCCCATTCGGAAGACATGGCGGAATTATATCGCAGCTTTCAACAGATTTAACAATGTTTTCTTTCATGTTTCCGGCCATGTTCATGGCGCTGTCAAATCCCGATCACAAACGCTCGCTGCCGTTGAGAAAGAACTGAATTCATTACGTAACGTGTTGCGAGATCGAGATTTCAGAGTAATTTCATGAATCCTTCACTACTAAAACCCACCGAGCGGGATAAATATAATGCACTAGACTCGAACCCGGCAGGTGGCCGGGTATTTCCCAAGGAGCCCAAGAATGAGAAGAACTTCGTTAGATTCACTCATGTTGCGCGTGCTGACCGTTTGTTTCACTTTCGTCATCGTCAGTTCATGGCCCTCACGGTTGGTGGCTCAGACGTTGGCCGGAATAACTGGTACGATAACGGACCCCTCCGGTTCCGTCGTTCCGAACGCGAAAATCACCATCACGAACGTAAACACGCAAGTGGTGAACCACGCGGAGTCGAATTCGGTTGGCACCTACAACGTGCCGGATCTCCTGCCCGGAACCTATACCGTGCAGGCAGAGGCTCCAGGTTTCCAAGTCTCGGTACACAACGGTGTTTTAGTGGAAGTAGGTCGAACTTCTACTGTGGACGTCGCCTTGGCGACGGGTAACGTTTCGCAGAGCGTCGAGGTTCAAGAGAGCGCCCTTACCCTAAACACGACCCAACCTGAACTCGGCACGACGATCGAAAACAAGGTCGTGCAGGAACTTCCGCTCGAAATCAGCGGCGGTCGCGGCCGCCAGATCGATTCCTTCGTCTTCCTCGCCCCTGGGGTGACCGGCGGAACATTCAGCAAACGCATTAACGGCGGCACTGACTTCCAGAGTGAGGTGGTCTTCAACGGCGTGCCCATAGCGCAATCGGAGACTCAAGGTTTTCAGACGATCTGGAACCCTCCTTTTGAGCAGGTAAACGAATTCAATGTGCTTCGGTCTTCGTTCTCGGCGCAGTACGGCTTGGCGCAGGGAGTCATCACTTACCAAACGAAGTCCGGCACCAACCAGTACCACGGGGATGGATTCGAGATCCTTCGGAACGACTTTTTCGACGCGCGAGGAGCCTACAACCCGACGACGCCCATCGACAAGGAAAACAATTATGGTTTTGCATTCGGCGGCCCCATTCGAATTCCGAAAGTGTACAACGGGAAGAACCGGACGTTCTTCTTTGTCACCGCCGAATGGTACCGCCTGAATCAGTCGAACACCAGCAGAACCTCTCTGCCGACAGCCCAGGAGGTGGCCGGGAACTTCAACGGAGTCGCGTCAATTTTCGACCCGACGACGGGCTTGCCGTTTGCCAACAACACGATTCCGCAAAGCCGCTTCAGCCCTCTATCGAAAACGCTGCTCCCCGCCATTCCGACTCCCGAGCTGCCGGGCCTGGTGAACAACTTCAACTCCGAATTGGGGGTGCAACCCCAGCGCCAGTATCCTTGGGGTTTCAACATCGATCACAACATCACCGATAACCAATCCATCCACTGGAGCGAGTGGCGCGACAAGCAAACCTCCTTCGGCACGGAGGGTCCCGCCACTCTACCTCTGGGGAACCCGCTATCCAGCGTCAGTTCGACGCCTGACCTGGGGACGGTCTTCATTCTGAACTACTCCAACAACATCTCCCCGAACTTGGTGATGACGGCCGGCGCAAGCTGGCTCGGTGAACTGAACGATCAGATCAGCTTGACCAAGAACGTAAACTTCGCGGCGGCGCCGGGCGCCCAGCAGTTGCCGGGCATTAACTTCGGTGGGCCGAATTCCCCAACCGGGTTCGGCGCGGCCTGGATTGAGTCGATCAACCGAAAGCTTGGGTGGGTAATCGACAATAACTACCTGTGGATCAAGGGCCGGCAGACTTTCAACATGGGTGCAGAGGTTCGTCGCACCTATCAGGACGACAACGAATGCCAGCGCTGCGCGGGCAACTTCAACTTCAGCAACAACGAGACGGCCGACCCCAATAACTTGGCCAACACCGGGAATTCGTTTGCCAGCTTCTTGCTGGGTACCGTTGACAGCGCCAACCGCTATGGAACCTATGAACTGCGGCTCCGCAACTTCGACGTTTCGCCCTACATTCAAGATGACATCAAGATCCGCAAGAACCTGACCATCAACGTTGGAGTGCGCTGGGACATCATGCAGCCCTTTACCGAAGCCAACAACCTGATCGTGTTCTTCGATTCCATGGTTGCCAATCCAGCGGCCGGAGGCATCCCCGGCGCCGCGCTGAAGTTCGGCAACTGCTCAGGCTGCGCCGGATTCACGCGCGCTGATACAAGGTACAACCACTTCAGCCCCCGGTTAGGCTTCTCCTACTCTCCTAGCAACAAAACGGTGATTCAAGGCGGTTTCTCCTGGAACTACCTGGACGGCGGCGCCTACGAATATGGAACGGCCAAAGTAGCTGTGAATTACGCAAACCTTCTGGATGGCTCCTTCCAGCGCAACTCCACCGGGACCACCACTCCCGCTTTCGGTTCCTGGGACAGCAACACCCTGCCTTATCCTCAACCGATTCCCTTCAGCCAGGGCTTGGGCGTCGGCGGCCAGATTGATGCATTCTCCAAGAACGACGGCATCGCCCCGTACGACATGGTGTGGAGCATCAATGTGCAGCATGAGCTTCCGTATAACATGCTGATCAACGCCACTTACACGGGAAACCGCGGGAATCATTTACCGAGCCAGTTAAACCCGATCAACCAGATCGACCCGAGTTATCTCAGTCTTGGTGCGACGCTGGGGTTGCCGGCGAACAGCCCGCAGGCCGCCGCGGCGGGTGTTCAGATCCCGTATGCCAACTTCCTGAACGATTTCGGCGGCAGCGCTACCGTGTTACAGGCCTTGAGGCCCTATCCGCAATACGCCGGCATCTTCAACAACTTCGACGATGCCGGTTCAAACCTATACAACGCTATGCAGGTTCAGTTGGAAAAACGCTACACCAACGGATTGAGCTTCCTGGTGTCCTACACGCTCGCGCATAGCATGTCGAACACCAGTTCCGGCTTCACGTCATTTACACAAACCTCCCTCAACAAGGACAACCAGAAGGCGGAATGGTCGGTGGACGCGGCTGACCAACCCCAAACGCTCAACATCGCAGGAACCTACGAGCTACCCATCGGTCCCGGCAAACGCTTCTTGAATCGGAGTGACTGGGTTGGTAAGGTAATGGGCGGCTGGCAGTTCAGCCCGCTTTGCACTTATGCCAGCGGGACACCTCTCGGAGCCGTCGGCGTGCCCGGAGACCCCCTTGGAAATGGCTTCAACCGAGCGAATCTTGTACCCGGACAGCCGCTGGAATTCAGCTATAACAACGTCTACAAAGGACTGCCTGTGATCAATGCGGCAGCTTTCAGCAATCCGGGGCTCTGGGTCCCAGGTAACGAGCAAAGCAATTACACGGGATTGCGGTATCCCGCTGGTCTGAACGAGAACATGGCGCTCGCCAAGAGTTTCCCGATAGGCGAGCACGTCAGGGCCAAACTGGAAATGGAGTACTTCAACATTTTCAACAGGGTGATCTTCGGTGGCCCAGACACAAACTTTGCCGATTCCAACTTCGGGAAAGTGATCAATAGCCAGGCCAACACGCAAAGGCAAGGACAGGCACACTTCACCATATCCTTCTAGCAACCGTTCTACCGGAGAGCGGCCATGCCGCTCTCCGGGGTTAAACTAAGACCTTCATGTGGTTGGTTGTTTTTGTCGCAGCTCTCTTACTCCAATCTTCCGCGACTCCTATCCCTCCATCGAAGCTCCTCGAAGTGCAATCGCTAATTGATGGCGACCAATGGTCCGACGCCGAAACGCTGGCGCGAACGTACCTCACGGAAAACCCCTCCGATGCGGATGGACATTTTCTGTTGGGCTACATTCTGTTCCGGCGCGCGGAAATGAAAGAGTCCCTTTCCGAGTACGCCGAAGGATCGAAGTATCGGGAACCTGGAGCTCTCGACCTTGCGGCCATGGGCGGCGATGCGTTCCTGCTGGGAGACTACCCCGCGGCGGATCGCTGGTTTCAAGAGTCCCTCCACAAAGATCCGGAAAGCGCGGCCGTCTGGTACCAGATGGGGCGGACGAAGTACAACGAAAAACACTTTCAAGAGGCTGTCGACGCCTTCAAACGCTGCCTCAATCTGGAGCCCGGCGACGCCAGGGCCGGCGACTTCCTGGGCCTCTCTTACGAGGGTCTGGGAATGACCAGCCAAGCGCTCGCGGCATACCAGGCGGCCGTCTCCAGTGGAACCAGCGATCCGGGACCGTGGCTCGACTTGGGAACCCTGCTGGTGGAGACCGGGCACATTGACGAGGCCCTCCCCAACCTATCGAAAGCGCTGCAACTCGACCCGCAAAACGCGCAGGCTCATAGGGAACTGGGGAAAGCTTACCTATTGTCGAACCGTCCCGACCTAGCCCAGCCTGAAGTAGAAGCAGCCGCCGCCCGGGAACCCGATAACGCACCGGTGCATTTTCTATTGGCGCAGGTATACCGCAAGCGCGGGCTGACTCAGAAAGCCGACGCGGAGACCGAGCGCTTCGCAGCGTTGACCGGAACCCACTCCGCACCGGAGACTTCTTTAGAGGCCGCGCGGTCGCTTCTCGAACAAGGCAAGCCGCGGGAGGCCGAAACAGCCGTAAGGGGCTATCTCCGAACACACCCCCAATCCGGCGACGCGCATTTCCTGCTGGGATACATTCTCTTCAAGCAGCAGAATGCCACCCTGTCGCTGGCCGAGTACACCGAAGGCGCGAAGTTTCGCAAGCCAACGGCGGCAGATCTGGAGGCGGTCGGCGGTGACTACGTGCTTCTGAAGGACTATACGGACGCCGACGTTTGGTTCTCCAAAGCAGTCGACTGGAATCCAAAGGATGCGCTGGGTTGGTATTACCTGGGTCGCACCAAGTACAACGAGAATCGGTTCGATGAGGCCGTGACCGCGTTTCAGAAGTGTCTTGACCTCAACGGGAAAGACGTGAAGGCGGAGGATAACTTAGGGCTTTCTTATGAGGGGCTCAATCGCGTTGAAGATGCCATGTCCGCCTATCGCACAGCCATTCAGTGGCAAAGCGATACCGCAGCGAAAGACGCCGGCCCTTATCTGAACCTCGGCAGCTTGATGGTGGAAAACGGTAGAGAGAATGATGGCCTGCCGTATCTGGCGGAGGCCGCCAAACTCGCGCCGGCCGATTACCGTGTTCACCGCGTTTTGGGCAAAGCATACGCGCATGCCGGGGATAACGAGCGAGCGCGCCTGGAGTTAGAAAAGGCAGTGGCGCTCGACCCCAACAACGCTCCCGTGCATTTCATGTTGTCCCAGGTGTACCGAAAGTTGGGCATGGCGGAGAAAGCCAGGCTGGAGAGCGAGCAATACGTGAAGCTCAACAACTCCGCCGCGAAGACGGAGAATTAGGAGGAATCGATGGTTCGTTCGATTGTGATCGGGTTGGCCGTGGCCTGCATGCTAGCCAGCGCCCAGAGCCGTTTCATCCAGGCGGAACTGGTGAGCGGTATCAAAATGAAGAAAGCTAAGGTGGGCGACCCCGTGAAAGCGCAGACCACGGTGGACGCCACGCTTGCAGATGGAACTTCCATTCCTGCTGGTTCCATCCTGCTGGGGCAATTGCGTTCCGTCGAGCCGAATGCCGTATCCATATCGTTCGACGCGTGGCAAAACGGCGGGAAGAAAACGCCATTGAAGCTTTCCATTCGGGCCGCTATGATGCCTTCGTCGGGGGATCACGGAGGGCGCAACCCGCAGCGCGCCGCGGCAACCACAGGCTCGGTAATTGGCCTCGATGGAGTGACGCTGAAAGTGGATGATGCCGGGCAGGCGCCCACAAGGTTCGAATCAGCCCAGGGCGAACTGAAGATCGAGAAGGGCTTGCAGTTGATGTTAGCGCCGCCGGAATAGTGGCCCGTGTTAGTGCGCCGTCTCCTTATTCTTAATTACTTCGTCCGCTCGCTCAGCCGTTGCCGCGCGCGCGCTTTCTTCCAGCTTCGCGAAGGTCTGCATTTCAGCCTGGGCATCGTGGGCGCGGCCCACCGCCCGGTACGCCTTGGCTAGCAGAAAGTGATTGCGGGGCTCAGCCGGATCCGCTTTCACGGCGATTTCGAGATCCGTCACAGCTTCGGCGTTCCGCGCGAGTGTCATCAAGGCTTGGGCGCGGTCTATCCTGGCGCCGGTGAGGGTAGGGCACAGGGTAAGGGCGCGATTGGTGGCAGCTAACGATTCCTCCGCGCTGCCCCCTTGCTGCAAAATGACCGCGCCTATTTTCCATTGCGCCCGGCAGTTCGCCGCGTCAATCGCAACCTCAGCCTCGTACTCGGCCTTGGCCGCGTCCCATTGCGATAGTCCCCAATAGGCCTCACCGAGTTTGTAATGCGAACCCGGTCGCTTCGGCGCCATTTCAACCGCCTTCTTCATCTGAACCACAGCGCCATCATAGTTGTTCATGGCCTCCATCATTTCGCCGGAGAGCTGGTGGGCCAGCACGGAATCCGGATCGATCGCGTTAATCTTCGCCATGGAGCTTTCGGAAAGCTTCATATAGACCCTGGCCAGCAGATACCACACCTCCTGGTTCGCGGGCTCACGCGCTCCCAACTGCTGCAGTTGCTTCTCAGCGGCTTCGAACTCCCCGACCTGCATCAGATCTTTAGCTAGGTAGAGTTGCACGTTGTTGTCCCGCGGGTTAGTCCGCAAGGCAGCTTCGAGGCGCGTCCGGGCGGATGGATAGTCGCCGGCTTCGAAGAGGGAAATCCCCAACAGCGCGGACGCGGAACCGAGCGAAGGGTCCACCTTCAAACCCTGCTCCAGAATCGCGGCGGCTTTTAGGAACTCCCGTTCGCGGAAGTAGAGAGCGCCCAGGTTATTGTAGGCTGCACCCAGTTTCGGAGCGATGCGCAAGATCTCTTCATACTTGGCCACGGCGGTCGCAAGATCGTTGCGGGATTGGGCCGTTTTGGCTTCCGCGTACAGATCCTGAACGCGATCGTCCACCGAACCACCCGCCTGGGCCACGGCGATATAGTGGGTGAGCGCGAAGATCGCGGGTGTCAGGATCATTATCAACCGTAAACGCATCGGAACCATTATCATGGAACGCCTGCTCGGCCCCGTTGCCCCTTGGGCCGCCTTCGCAACCTGCATCGCGATTGCCGGTTTCGCAATTGCGGGACCTGAGGCCGCAATCCGCTTCTCGGAAGTCGCGGCGGCCGCCGGCATCCACGCGTCCGTGCTTTGCGGCGGGCCTGAGAAACGTTGGATTCCCGAAGCCAATGGCAGCGGAATGGCCTGGCTGGACTACGACAATGACGGCCTGATGGATCTGTTAATCGTGAACGGATCCAGCATGGAGCAGTTGCGCCGCGTCGTCGGCGGACAACCTCCTGCGCCGTCGAAAAACGGAGTGTACCTGTTTCGCAATCTGGGTAACGGGAAGTTTGAAGACGTCACCGAGCGCGCGGGCCTGTCCAACGCCTACTGGGGCACGGGCGCAAACACCGCCGACTACAACAACGATGGCTACCCGGATATTCTCATCACAACAATCGGCGTCGATCTTCTCTATAAGAACAATGGAAATGGAACCTTCACGGAAGTGGGCGGCCCCGCTGGATTGAGCCGTAAGGTGGAGTGGCACACCGGCAGCGCCTTCGGTGATTTCGATGGCGATGGCTTTCTCGATCTCTACGTCGCCAGTTACTCGGACATTCACGCGATCCCGCTCGGCGAGCCGGCGCCCGTCTGTCCATACAGGGATCAGCCCGCGTTTTGCGGGCCCGTAGGTCTGAAAGGTGGCCATGGCGTCCTCTACCACAACAACGGCGACGGCACCTTTAGCGATGTGACCAACAGCGCCGGCTTGGGTAACCTGAAGCCCTCTCATAGCTTCAGCGCCGTATTCGATGACTTCAACCAGGACGGCAAAATCGACTTATTCATCGCGAACGATTCCGACCCGAATTTTTTCCTGCTGAATCAAGGGAACGGAAAGTTCGCGGAGACCGGGCTGGAGCGCGGCGTGGCTTTCAATGCCAATGGCTCCGCCCAAAGCAACATGGGCGTGGCTGTGGGGGACTATGACAACCAAGGTCATCTGGCAATTCTGACAACCACTTTCTTTGAGGATTACTATCCTCTCTTCCGCCAGGACAAGTCGGGTTACTTCGACGAAATTTCCTCCGCCGCCGGGGTCGCCATGGCCACTAAGCCCTACTTAGGGTGGGCGTGTGGATTCGCCGATTTCGATAACGATGGTTACCGCGATCTGTGGTTTGCCAACGGTCACGTCTACCCAGCCTCACCGCACTATTTCCAACCGTTTCTCGTGCTGCGCAATAACAAGGGGAAGTTCTCACCGGCCTTTCGCTTTCCGCAGATGCCGGACAATTCCTATCGTGGCGGCGCGTCGGCCGATTTTGATAACGACGGGCTTATCGATGTAGCCGTCCTGCCCATCGCCGGCCAGCCTCTGCTGCTGCACAACACCACCGCGGCGTCAAATTCATGGCTCGGGTTGCAACTCAAAGGAACCTATAGCAACCGCGACGCCATCGGCGCGAGTGTTCATATCACCTCCTGCGGCGCATCGCAGTTCGAGACTGTGCGGAATGGCGGGAGCTATCTCTCGCATAACGATTCGCGCCTACATTTCGGCCTCGGCGAATGTGCCAAAGTGGATAGAATTTCCATCCGGTGGCCGCGCGGCAAAGTCCAGGAAATAGCCGGCCTTCCCGTGAATCGATATAACATCGTACAAGAACCCCAATGACTCCTCGGCTGTTGATAGGTCTGTGCTTATTGGTCAAGGGAATGGGCGGCGATGCTCCGGGGAACTTCGTTGACGTCACGGAGAAGAGCGGGGTACGCTTCAAGCACATCGCATCGCATACCGCGAAAAAGTATCTGATCGAAACCATGGGTTCAGGGGTAGCGCTCTTTGACTACGATAACGATGGGTTGCTGGATATCTTTCTCGTGAACGGCGCGCCACTGACCGATCCCACTCCCAAAGGAACCATCCCTGCGAAGGCGGGGCCGGACCAGTGGAATCGCCTCTATCACCAGAAGAAGGATGGAACGTTTGAAGACGTTACTGCGAAGGCAGGGCTGCAGGGCGTCGGTTACGGCATGGGTGTCGCGGTCGGGGACTACGACAACGACGGTTATGAGGACCTGTATGTAACTGCTTATGGTGGTAACAAGCTCTATCACAACAACGGAAATGGAACGTTTACCGATGTAACAGGGCAGTCAGGTACCGGTGGCAGTGGTTGGTCCACCAGCGCCGCGTGGGTCGATCTTGATAATGATGGCCGCCTTGATCTCGTCGTACTTCGCTATCTCGAATGGGATTTCGATGATATCTGGTGCGGCCCTCACCAGGAAGGTCTGCGTGCTTATTGCCATCCGGATACCTTCAAGGCAGCTTCGCCTCTTGTCTTTCACAACGATGGTGACGCCCATTTCACCGAGGTATCCCAGAAAGTGGGCCTGGCCGCTCCTTGTAAAGGGCTGGGCATCGCGATTGCTGACTACGACCGCGACGGGCACATCGACCTCTTCTTCGCCAACGATTCCATGCCGGAATTCCTTTATCACAACAAAGGCAACGGCGCCTTTGAAGAAAAGGGCCTTGTCTCCCAGGTGGCCGTTGATGAGGATGGCCGCACTTACGCCGGCATGGGCGTGGATTTCGAAGACTTCAATAACGATGGCTGGCCGGATCTGGTCATAGACGACCTGTCCAACCAGATGTACGCGCTTTATCAGAACGCCGGCGACGGCTCTTTCAATTACGTGACTAAGTCCTCGGGTCTAGGCCGAATTTCGATGCTTCACTCCGGATGGGGTCTGCGCTTGTTCGACTTTGATAATGATGGCTGGAAAGACTTACTGGTCGCCCAAGGTCACGATCTCGATACCATCCAACTGACGAATCCCCAATTGCGATATCGCGAACCCATGCTGCTCGCCCGCAATACAGGCCACGGATTCGTCGATGTTTCCGCCGTCGCGGGTCCGGTCTTCCAGCAGGCCTGGGCAGCCCGTGGACTGGCCACCGGCGATCTCGACAACGATGGCTTGGTGGACGCCGTTGTCACCACGAATGACGGGTCGCCCCACATCATTCACAATGAAACCAAATCGGGAAATCACTGGCTCACGCTGAAACTGGCCGGTCACAAGAGTAATCGCGACGGCATTGGCGCAGTGGTGAAGGTCAACACTTCTAAAGGCGCACAATACGCAACCGTAACCACGGCCAGCAGTTATCTATCTTCCAGCGACAAGAGAGTTCACTTTGGTCTGGGCGCCGATCTCCGCGCTCTGAGCGTTGAGGTTCTCTGGCCCAGCGGGGTCAAGCAGGTTCTGAACGATGTTCCAGGCGACCGGATTCTCAATGTGGATGAACCCAACTAGCATTGTCTTGCTCTTGCTTGCGGCCGGAACTGTAAGTGCGGACCCGCGGTGCGTGGCTTGCCATCCGAAAGAAGTGGCGGGTTATGCCAGGTCGGCCATGGCGCGATCCTTGTCGCCCGTCAGTTCCGCTACGATTTCCCCGGCTGGAACTTTCCGACACGCCTTCTCGAATACCCGGTTCACCATTAAAGCGGGCCCGTCCATCATCACGCAAAGCTTCGAGCGTCCTCTTGAGTCCGCCGAACAGAATGTCGCCTTCGTAATCGGATCAGGATCACATGCCTTCGGCTACCTCATACAAATTGGAGACCACTTATTTCAATCGCCTCTTTCTTACTACACAAGCCGTCACTCATGGGATGTAGCCCCTGGCTATGAAAACGATCGGCGCCCTGACTTCTCGCGTCCCATTACGCCCGAGTGTCTCTTCTGCCATTCCGGCCGGCCTCTACCAATCGCCGACACCCTGAATCGATACCAGTCCCCGGCTTTTGCAAGCTATGGCATTTCCTGCGAGCGCTGCCACGGCGACGCGCAAGCGCATCTGGAAAAGCCTGGCTCCGGCGCCATCATCAATCCCGCGAAGTTGGAAGGCGCCGCGCGCGACAGCATTTGCCAGCAATGCCACCTGACGGGTGAGACACGCATCCCAAATCCCGGAAAATCAATTTCCGACTTCAAGCCGGGCCAGTCGCTTGAGGCCTTTTACACCACTTACGTGGCCGCGCGAAGTTCCGGCCAAACGATTAAGGTGGTTAGCCACGCCGAGCAATTGGCGCTCAGCCAGTGCGCGCGTAAGAGTAGCGGCAGGCTCTGGTGCGGTACTTGTCACAATCCGCACGACGAACCCGCTCAGCCCGTCGCCTACTTCCGCGATCGCTGCCTCAGTTGCCACGCGGCTACCTTGGAGAAATCCCATGCTGCGCCCGGCCGTGATTGTGTCGGCTGTCACATGCCTAAGTTGCCCGCGAGTGATGGCGGCCATACGGCCTTCACTAATCATAGAATCGCGCGCCCCTCGCGCGAGGATTCGGGGTCTTCCGAGCCGGACACCCTCCGTCCATGGCGTGAGCCGGACCCTTCCTTGCGAGATCGCAACCTTGCGCTGGCTTTAGTTACCGCCGGATTACAGACTCAATCATCCGCCGAAGTCATTCGAGGCTATCGAATGCTGAACTCGCTTGAGAAGTCGTACCAGGATGATCCCGCTGTGTTGACGACTCTCGGATCAGTGCTAATGAAAGGCAAACAACCAGCCGAAGCACTGAAGCGTTTCGAAAAGGTAATCGAACTAAAGCCCGCATACCCGCCGTATCACTTGAACGTGGCGACCGCATTGGAGGCGGTAGGACAAACTGGGAAAGCCGCTCAGGAATTGGAGAACGCGCTTGCTCTCGACCCGCTCTTCCAACCAGCTGTCGAGTTACTCGGCAGAATCTATGTGGAACAAGGTCAAACTGATAAGGCCAATCAGCTTAGGGTGACTTATCAGCATGCCATGGGTCTGACAGTACGGTAGCTCCGCGTTTGGGGATTACCTGTAGGCGTCGGTGTAACCGAGCAGTTCCAGGCGAATATTCTCGAGCCGGGTATCGGTGAAGGGGCCATGCTCGGAAAGGGCCTGGAGTGAACGCTTCTTCAGTTCCGGGAAACTTTGGAGCATCCCCAACGCGGACGACGCCCATTCGTTACCGAGCGCAAGCGTCACTGCATCGTCCTCTAGCCGGTCGATCCCCTCGCCGTGACCGGCGGCCTCCGGAGCGAGTCCGAACCCGTACAGCGACCGGCGATCGGCGGGGACAAAATAAGAGGCAGAGGAAGAGCGTGATGCAAACACCAACAGCGTGTCTCCCGGATACCCAGGCGGACCCCACGAGGGGTTAACATCGCAGATATCGACGGTGATAGGCGAAGGCACGGCAGGACTCTTATAGACTCGCAATGAAGCGAATTCAAAACGCCAATCCGTTCGCTTCGTCTCTTCCCGCTGGGGAAGCTGGTGGATGCTGGATACCCGGCCGAGGAACACGCTATCGGCCTGTGCGTAGACATAGGTGATCGGAGTCACCACTTGAACATCCGCCAGGCCGGCGCCAAAGAAAAGACAGAGAAGTAAGATTCCCTTAGGCATCCACATGATCCGCAAACAGCCGATCCAACTCCGCCTTATGGTCCGCTGCCAGCCTGTCCGACAGATCCCGCATCTCGCCCTTCCCTAACTTCTGAAAATCCTTCGCCAGCCCAACGTTCTCCTCGATATGGGAGACCTTGGGCATCCCAATCACCACCGCGCTCACCGGC